>Ga0256841_1000263_pt1 | contig 57213 bp, 52 predicted proteins | sample 356308metaG_FD_185971 | JGI IMG/M metagenome (GOLD analysis project Ga0256841, IMG submission 185971) | Hydrothermal vent microbial communities from Mid Atlantic Ridge, Atlantic Ocean - 356-308 | ecosystem: Environmental > Aquatic > Marine > Hydrothermal vents | place: Atlantic Ocean: Mid... | reverse complement strand
CCGCGCCAGTGGCCTTCCCTGAAAATGTCTGCGGCAGGGATGCCGCAGTCAAGCCTACAGGGAGGTATTCACGGCGTTTTTCAGGGAAGGCCACTGGCAGAGGGGCGGTTAGATGACGGAGCCCTGATGGCAGGCCCGCCGTGGTAGCGACAAATTAGATAATCACACGGGACTGGTGAATCAGTGTCTGAACCAAACCTCATTTTGGTTCAGGCAGGGGCCGGGACAGGGAGGTTCCGCACGGGCATCCCGATTTTTCGAGATGCCCTCAAGCCGTAGCGTCGACCACGACTTCCGCTCCAGCGATCCACGAGCCCGGCTGCAAAACCATTGGGTTTCCGCAGTCCCTGGGGCGCTATTCGGGCCAGTGTCTTCAGGCGCGCGATGGGGCCAGCGGCGGCATCGCGCGGCCTCCTCTCGAGCGCGGAGGGATGACTCCAATCTGGGGCGGTTACGTGACCCTGGACGGTGTGGATGTCATGGCCGTCGGGATCGGAGAACCCGGCGGTCAGGGAATGTTCGGTCGCCGGGGACGGCCGGGGGTGTTTCCTTGCGCTCCACGATCTCCAGGGCACGGTGATCCCGGCCATCATCTGCCTGAGGCGGGCAGGTTGAGTGGATCTCAGAGCACCACCCCGAGGATCGCCACCCCCAGAAAGAGGCGGTACAAAACGAAAGGCCACATTCCCACGCCCTCGATGAAGCGCAGGAAATAGTGGATACACAACAGCGCGGTGGCGAAGGACAGCCCGGCACCGACGGCCAGTTCACCCCAGTGGACGTCTGTCCCCGCAGCGATCAGATCGTGGATCACCAAGGTCCCCGAAAGGAAGATGACGGGGATCGACATGAGAAAGGAGAAACGCGCGGCGGCCTCGCGGGTGAGTCCCAGCATCAGGCCGGCCGTCATGGTGGCACCGGAGCGGGAGGTCCCCGGGATCAAGGCCAGGGCCTGGAACAGGCCGATCACCAGGGCGTCCCAGACGCTCAGTGTGGCCTCGCTGCGTGTCCGCCGCCCGCGTACATCGAACCACCAGAGCAGGGCGCCGAAACCGATGGTGGTTGCGGCGATCACCAAGGACGAGCGCAGTTCGGTCTCCACCAGGTGTTTGAAGGCCAGCCCCGCCAGTCCCGCGGGGAGGGTGGCGAGGATGATCAGCCAGCCCATGCGCGCATCCGGGGTCAAGGGGCGTTTCGGCGCCAGGGTGAGGAACCAGTCACGGAGGATGCGGCCGATCTCGTGGCGGAAGTAGAGGACCACCGCCCCCAGGGTGCCCAGGTGCAGGGCCACGTCGAAGGCCAGGCCCTGATCGGCATAGCCCAACACCCGTGGGGCGAGGATCAGGTGCGCCGAGCTGGAGATGGGCAGGAACTCGGTGAGGCCCTGGACCAGGGAGAGGATGACGATCTGAAGGGTTTGCACGGGCGGGGTCTCGGCAAAAGATTGGATTGTATCCGAATTCGACGGGCCTCCGGGGGGCAGCGCAGTCTCCGGTAATCGCGGCAGAAAGGGGGCGGAGAGATCAATGAGGGAATGGCGGGCCAGGGTCATCGGCCGGGCTCCGGGTGTCGGGGATACAGCGCTTGGCACCGCATATGCGACAGATGGTGCCCACGGCGGTGTCCTTATTCGGGCAGGTGTCCCCGGTGCAGCACATGGAGCTCGGTGATGCCGCCGGCGGTGACCTGGGCGTCCAGATGCCGACCGTCGGGGCGCAGGGTGCCCACACCCGTTCCCACGTTGCCGAAGCTGTCGATGAATTGCCACCGAGCGGTGCGACCGCGTATGCTTCCGGAGAAGGACCCCTGGATACCGCCATCCAGGGTGATCGACGTCCCCTGGAACCGGTCTCCCTCCTGCTTGATGATCACCTGCGCCAAGGCCACCCCGGTGCCCGGCAGCTCCGCGTACCACAGGCCGCTCAAGTCCACCGCATCCACGGGGAGGGGGGCCTGGGCTGTGGGCTGGACCGCGGGCGTCCGGTCCGTTGTCGAGTCCATGCCTTCGAGCCCCACGCTCTGGTCCCGCACCGAGACCAGCACCACCACCGCAGCGGCCAGGGACAGGGCGACGATACCGAGAATCAGCCATGGGGCGCCACTGCGGCGTTCCTTTTCTCGTGTCGTCGCCGAGGTGGAGACGGGCGATGTGTCCTGCGCCGCCGCCGGCTCGGGCTCCGGTACCCGCGAGGGAGCGACCCCTGCGGTTTGCGGTACCCGGTGCCCGCACTGCTCGCAGAAGGCGGCGCCCGGTGCGAGGGCGGCGCCACACTGCTCGCAATAGCGCTGGGTGTCGTTCATGGCTCGTCTTTCTTCTTCCGGCCCAACAGATGGTCGATCTCGTCCTGGAGTCGGCGGCGGTTCTCGTCCAGGCGCCGGTCCAGGTCGCGCTGGGCCTGGTCGCGGCGCCGGTCGATCTCCTTTAGCAGGTCGCCGCTCTCCGCGCCCGCCGTACCTTGAGATGCCGCCGCCGGGAGCGGTCTGCCGCAGGCCTTGCAAAACCTGGCTCGGGCCGGGACCGTGGTGCCGCAGGCGGGGCAAGCAGGCCCGGCGTGCGAGCCGGCGGGCCGGATCACCTGGTAGCTTGCGTTCTGCTCGAGCCGGCGCAGCACCCAGAAATCCCTGGAACCTGGATAGGCATCGATCAGGGCGAGGGGTGCGTAGCCGTAACCCCGGTCCCCCCAGCCCTCGCCCCAACTGTTGCGCAGGACGTAGTGTCCCTGGTCCAGGTCGTAGCCCACCAGAAGCATGGCGTGGCCCACGATCTCGTCCTGGGGTACGGTATTCGGCATCGGCAGGCGGCCACCGTTGATGGTGGCGGCCTCGAAGACGGCCTTGGGGACGAAGGTGCCGAAGGCCACCGGAAAGCCCGCCGCCAGGGCTTGCTTGATCTCGGCGCCGGGCCGCAGCCGGGCGTATTCCAGGCCCTGGCGCCGTTCGGCGTCTCGGTAGGCCTCGGGCGGTGGGGGCTCGGCATAGCGTTGCGGGTCATAGGGCCAGATACGTTCGAGACAGACGCCGTAGACGGCCAGGCTCGCCATGGCGGCACGCACCTGACTGCCGCTGTCTTGCGCTTGTTGACCATAGAGATAGCGCGCATTGAAATACACGAACAGCCGGCTGAGATCCGGCGGTCGCGGGCTGCCGGTGGCGGTGCCCTCCAGGTATTCCGCGGCACCCACCACGGCGTTGGCCGTGCAGCTGCCGATGTGCCGCTGGTCTTCCACGGGACTGCAGTGCGGGCGCAGGTCAACGCGCCGCGGCAGTTCCTGACCCTCGGCAAAGACCGCCCGGTAATCCCGGGGGTCCTCGGTGTCCGGCAGCCAACCGTCGAAACGCACGTCTTCCAGCACGATGACCTCCGCAACCGTCCTGCACGGCCTCCTTCGTTGTGTCTCAGCCGCGGATCACGCGGGTGTGCGCCACCCGGTCATGCCAGGTCAGGTGCTCTGGATCCCAGAGCATCCACCAAAACCCCAGCAGGAACACGTTCAGGCTCACCAGCCACATGACCGCCCGACGCAGCGCCTGCTTTTGACTGAGTGGTCCCCCGCCTTCGTCCACCACCCGCAGCTTCAGCCAGCGCTTGCCCGGGGTGCGGCCCCCGCCCAGGGTCCAGTAGCCGACTAGGTAGGCCAGCGTGACCGGCAGGGACGTCCACGACAACAGGAACTGATATTCGAGATCGTCTGTGGTATCGACGATACTCTCTCCCCACAGCAGGTAACCCAGGATCTCCAGGAGGACGGCGCTGAGGAGATAGATCAACATCACATCCACCAGGCCGGCCCGAGCCCGCTTGCGGAACAGCACCTTGAAGTCGTCGTCCACCGGGCTGGGCGTGGGGCGGGACGGCACCGGGGCCGCCTCCGTCAGCTGCTGGCGGTATTCTTCCGCGGACTGGATGCGGGCCCGCGGCGGTGCCAGGCCGCGGCGAATCAGCTCGTCTACCCAGGCGGGAACGTCCGCGCGCAGGCGGGAAGGCGGCTCCCACTGGCCCTCCGGCACGATGTCCAGCAGCAGTTCATAGAAGATCACGCTCACCGAATACAGATCGGCCTCAGGCCCCACGGTCTCTGAGCCCGTCTTCTGTTCCGGGGCCATATAGAGCGCGGTGCCCATGGCCGTGCCCATGCGCGTCAGTCCACTGTCGTCGCTCAACATGCGGGCGATGCCGAAATCGAGCACCCGCAGGCGGAAATCGTCGCTGTCCGGGTCGCCCAGCAGGACGATATTCTCGGGTTTGAGGTCGCGGTGCACCACCCCGTTGCGGTGTGCCTCGGCCAGCCCCTGGAGGATCTCGTCCACGATGCGCCGGGCCGCCTCGAAGGGGATCGCCTCGCGCCGGGCGCGGTGTTCCAGCATCCACCGGCGCAGGGTCCGGCCCTCCAGCCACTCCATGGTGAGGTAGGCGACCCCGTCCTCGGTGCGCGCGATGTCGTAGAAGGCGACGATATTGGGATGGCGCAGGCCGCGGGTGAGCAGGCCTTCCCGGCGAAAGCGTTCCAGGGCGGCGGCGTCGTCCGCCAGGCCGGGCCGCAACAGCTTCAACGCGACCACTTGGCCATTCTGCTCGTCCAGGGCCTTGTACACCACCCCCATCCCGCCTTCCCCCACCCGTGCCTGGATCTGGTAGCGGCCGGCGAAGCGGGTGCCGGGGTCGAGTTGGACCGGCGCCTCGGCCACGGCAGTGGGTCCGGGGGCATAGCGCGTCTCACCGGCGTCCAGGGTGGTGGCGGATACGGCGGGTTGCTCGGTCGTCTGCAGGGCGGCCCCACAGTGAGGACAATAGCGGGCCGTGGGGCGGACTTCACCGTGACATTGCGGGCACTTCAAACGTCTTCCTCCTTGGACTGCGCGGGCACGGGCCGTACCCGGCGCAGAACGATGATGTCGATGAGTTCGCTATCGCCGTGGAACCGTACCTCGACGTCCAGCAGGGCGAGGGGTTCGTCCATGGGGTTGAATACGTCCCCGTCCTGGAGCACGACCGTCTCGCCCTGCGCCAGGGTGCTTCCGCCCAGGCTCGCCTGGTGGCCGAGATTGCGCAGCAGCAGCCGACCGTCGCTCACCCCCAGGGCGAAGTGGCGGCGCGAGATCTCCATGCTCAGTTCGGGCCGCAGCGCCCCCGTGTGGGGATCGTAGGCACGCAGGCTGATGAAATTGGCGCCGGGGCGTTTGGGGTCGCGTTCGCTGCGTTCGCGTCCGATGGTGGCCCAGGGGCGTTTCAGGAACGGATAGGCGCGGGGTGGGGCGTCGGAGGCCGGAAAGCCCTCGCAGTGCACCGCCGCGCTGCGGGCGACGAAGGCGCCGGAGGGGTAACCGCGCAGCCCTTCCCGTTGCTCGTAGGCGTCGGCGCGCTGCAATTCGATGACCACGGTCTCCTCCGACAGGCTGCGCCTGGCCTCGCCGGTGCCGGCGGAGACCGTGTGTCCAGTCTGCAGGACCCCGGTAGCCCCCGTGCCCAGCGTGGCGCCCTCCAGATGGATATGCTGCACGATCTGTTGCCCGCCCGACTCCGCGGCGACGCGGAAGCGGACCTCTCCGGTAAACGCATAGGTCTCGCAGATCTCGCCGAATTCCACCCGCACGACGGTCAACACCTGCACCGCCTGGGCGCCGCCGTGTTGCAACACACCGAGGTCCAGGGAAAAGGGCCGCACCACGGCCGGTTCCAGGCGACGCCAGGGGAGGTCCAGCGCCTTCCAGTCGGCGTGCCCGTGACGGTAGCGCAGCCCGAGGATCTGCATGGGGACGTCGGCGGTGGGATTGCCCAGAAGCAGTGGCAGGTCCAGGCGCTCGTTGGCGCGTACCGTACCGACCGTGGTCCCGTCGGCCATGAGCGCGGGACGGTTGTGCTCGGGACAATGTCCCCCCGGGGTGAGGAGGCGGCCGCATTGGGCGAAGCGGTGGCAGCGCAGCAGGGGATGGCCGCATTGGCTGCACAGCGGGGCGGCAGTGGTCCGCGCGGCCTCACGGCAGCAGTCCTTGTAGGGTGTCCAACTCATCGGATGGTCACGCGGTGGACAACCGGGCCCCACATTCATTGCAGAATGCACCCTGCGAGACCGTGGCCCCGCAGGCCGGGCAGCGGACGGTCTCCCGGGCCGCCGCGGCCGGCGGCGGGGCGGCCGGCGGTGTCGGAGCGGGTCTGGTGTGGCCGCCGGCGGCCGCCTTACCCACGTCGGCCAGCCGGTCGGTGGACTGATCGAACATGTGCCGGGCCTGGGCCGCCTGAGCTTCCCGGGCGCTGCGCTCGGCGTCGATGATTTCGCGCAAGAGCCCTTCCTTTTCGGCCTGGTTGATTCCCTGGACCTCCATCTGCTTGGCGAAGACCGCCGCCACGGCGGTCGAGTCGCCCGCCTGCAGGGCGAGCAGCTGTTCCGGCGTCATGGCCGCCTTGAGTTCGAGCATGCGCAACTCCATCTCCTTGCGCGCCGTCTCCAGGCGGATCGTGCGCTCGGTTTCTCGGTCGGCCTGTTCGGTGGCGCGCGCCGCCCTGCGGTCCTCAATGTCCTCCAGCCCCTGGAGCTGGCCGAGCTGATGCTGGCGGGCCCAGTCGGCCTGCTCGCGTTCGAGCTGGAGTTCCAGCCGGCGGGTCTCCAGATCCAACTGCCGCAAGCGTTGGCGCGCGCGCCCTTCCTCCAGGGCGATCTGCTGGCGGATCCGCGTCTGTTCGAGGGCGTTCCGCTCGGTCTCCAGGGCCGCCTCCAGGGCCGCCCGCCGGGCCTCGGCTTCCAGGCGGACGCGGTGTTCCAGGGCCTGGGCCTCTTTCAGGCGGGTGGCCGTGTCCCGCACGTCGGCCAGTTCCAGTTCCTGGCGGGTCAGGAGCATCTGCAGGTCGTGGTCCTCGGCGGCCCGAACCCGGTCGATATCGCCTTTGACGCGCAGGGTCCACACCGTGCCGGTCTTCTTGCGTTCCAGCTCGCGCAGCTCGCGTTGGGCTTGGAAATCCCGTTGTTGGTCCTCCAGCGCTTGCAAGCGCTGGTCCATGGCCTGGATCTCCACGGGGCTCCAAGCCCATTCCACGTTGGTAGACCGCAACAGCAGCCCCAGGTCTTCCGCCTGCCCTTCCACGGTCTGCATGGTGTCGCCCTGGATCTGGTCTTGCAGGCCCGTGTTGCCACGCAGCTCATTGGCGTCGTGGCCGGCTAGCGCGCGCTCGAAGACCCGGCCTTGCAGTGCCGGCTGAAAGCGTTGCGCGATGTCGTCGCGGGTGAGCGTCTCGCCGCGCACCAGACCGAGGATGTTGGCGGGACGCTCAGGATCGAGCTGTAACTCGGCGTGTACCGTGGCGGCCACAGGGATATCGTCGCGGGTCTTGCCCTGCACGGCCAGATCCAGCGGGAAAGGCTTGAGGTCGGCCACCAGCATACGCAGCGCGTGCCGGCCGCCGATGACTTCCTTCAGACGGCTCCACAGGCCGCCCACCGAAAAATGCCCGCCGATATAGGTGTCGACGATCTCACCGTCGCGGATCAGGATCCCCACCCGGTCCGGGGGGATGGCGAGGCGGCGTTCGAGCAGGCCCCGGAACAGATCCTGCGGAACATACTCGGCCAGGGTCTCCCCGTCACCGGTCAGCCATGTGGTCTCAGTCATAGGTACGCTCTCCCTGGGCAGGTGGCTCAATGCCCAGCGGACGCCAGGGTGTCTTGAGAGGATATTGAACAAGTTCCTCCTTGTACTCTATAGACTCCAGAATCGGAAAATGTGATTTTTCGGTTCCTCATTTACTTGCAGTCATCGAAGAATGGCCGTACACCCCTGTAGCAGAAACAGGCCACGAAAAAAGCGCGTTTCTCAGCGGGCCGTCAATCGCCCCCGTCGCTGTCTCCGTCCTGCCCGGGGTGATCGTCGTTCAGGTCGGTGCGGGCGTGGTCTGCCCGTTTCTTCGACTCGGCCGGTGCGAACAGCAGGGTCCCGAAGCGATAGATCTGGCCCAGAATCACGCCGACCGCCACCAGAAAACCGATCCAGTACTCACGCAGCAGGGTGGTCCAGCGTTCCAGGTCCGTGAGGCTGAGGAAAAATTCGTGGGTGCTCTCGATGCGCAGCAGGGCACCCGCGGACACGGCCACCACGTTGGCCAGGGCTGTTATGAGCACCACGATGTGGAGCAGCTTTGCCCAGCGGCGCTTCGCGGGGGGTGGGGCAGTTTCCTCGCCGCTTGGCTCTGGTTCCAGCGGGGTCTCGCGGGCGCGGCGGTAGGTCTCGCCGCGGGCGATCCGCGCGGCGCGCTTTTCACGGTCGATACGCAGGAAGTCGGGACGGTGCCCTTTTGCCTCGGCCACGGTAACCCGAGTCAGGTTGTAACGCCGTCGTTGCAGACGTTCGAAGATCCATACGAGCAACCAGAGAAGGGCTAGAATCACCACGGCCCAGGAAAGGAGACCCAACCAAAGATTGAGTGCGGGAGGAATGGGGTTCATGTCCATCGCTCTTTCCATCTCGTTCATTGCAGCGTCCAGCCGCCAGAAAGCAGTATCCACTGCCTGTGTCGGTCGGTCAATATCCTGCGGAGGCGAGCCTTTTGCGCTGTGCCGATCATTGGGCGGTCAGCCATCCACACACCAAGCGTGAGCCTGGAGAAACGGGTCGAAAACAGCCGCCCACGTCGAGGTCATGTCGGACAGGTAAGATCAACTGGTTATGAATGGAACAGGGGCTTCAACCCCGGGCCGCCGTCCCGATCCGCGTCTGCCATTCGCCCGCCCGGGCGAGGATCGCCTCGGCGTCCAGGGTGAGGGGGCGGCGATCGGCCAGGAGGCGCCTACCGGCGATCCAGACGTGGCGTATCTGTTCCCGGCCCGCGGCATAGATCAATTGGGAGATGGGGTCGTACAGGGGCTGGGTCTCGGGGGCGGACAGGTCCACCGCCACCAGGTCGGCGGCCTTGCCCGGTTCGATGGAGCCGATCTCCCCGTCCAGGCCCAGGGCCCGGGCACCGTCCAGGGTGAGCATACGCAGCATGCGGTGGGCCGACACGGCGGCCGCCTCGCCGGCCACCGCCTTGGCCAGGAGGGCGGCGCTGCGGCCCTCGTCGAGCAGGTCCAGGTCGTTGTTGCTGGCCGCTCCGTCGGTGCCGATACCCAGATTCAGCCCGCGCCGCTCCAGATCGGCCAGTGGACAGAAGCCCGAGGCCAGCTTGAGGTTGGACTGGGGGCAATGGGCCACATGCACCCCGGTGCGGGTGAGCCGCTCGCGTTCGTCGGGCTCCAGCTGGGTCATGTGCACCGCGATCAGGCGCGGTGAGAGCAGGCCCAGGGCGTCCATGCGTGCCAGGGGGCGTTGCCCGTGTTCGCGCAGGCTGCCCATCACCTCGTCGCGAGTCTCGTGCAGATGCATGTGGATCTGCAGGTCCAGTTCTTCGGCGTAGGTGAGCATCCGCTGTAGATGGCGGGCGCTCACGGTATAGGGGGCGTGGGGGGCGAAGGCGGTGCGGATCAAGGGGTGGCCGCGGAACTGATCGCACACTTCCAGCCCCTTGTGCAGGTATTCCTCGGCGTCCTGGGCCCAGGCGCTGGGAAAGTCGATGAGGATCAGGCCCACGCAGGTGCGCATCCCCGCAGCGGCGGTGACCCGGGCGGTCTCGTCGGGGAAGAAGTACATGTCGTTGAAGCAGGTGGTGCCGCCGCGCAACATCTCCAGCAGGGCCAGGCGGGTGCCGTCCTGCACGAAGGCCTCGCTCATGTGGCGGGCCTCGGTGGGCCAGATGTGTTCCTGGAGCCAGGTCATCAACGGCAGATCGTCGGCCAGGCCGCGCATCAGGGTCATGGCGGCGTGGGTGTGGAGATTCACCAGGCCAGGGATCAGGAGATGGCCGGGCAGGTCCACCTCTTCACCGGGGCGGTAACGGGCCGCGGCCTCACGCTGCGGTAGCAGGGTGAGGATCCGACCTTGCCGGATGGCCAGGCTATGTTCCTCCAGGATCCGGTCGTCCGGGTCCAGGGTGGCGATCCAGCGCGGATGGATGAGGGTGTCTACGGGTTCCTGGGGCATCGACGTGGTCTGAGAAGATTGAGCCAGAGCGGACTATGGCTGTCCCGGCCGATCGAGGCAAGCGGGGCCGGAAGCGGAAAGGCCTGCGCGGAGCACGCCAAGGTGGGATCGGGGGGCTCGTGGTGCCTTTGACAGGAGGTCAAAAATCCCCGATTTTCAGTGGCCTGTCGGTCGTGGCCGGTCTGGGGGGGGCTGATGTGGCCGTAGTGCACCCGATGAACAACACTCGCCTGGCCGCACACACCAACATCAAGAGTAGGGTGCCACCGAATGTAGAGGGCGAATGCGTCCAGGAAGAGGCCAGGATCCCCGGGATAAGCGGGGCGTGTCGAGGCTCTCCCAAACAACGGACGCGGGATCATGCACCATCGGCAATTCGGGTCAGCGAAAACGATTCATCAACCCTTTTCGTGGTGCCCGCCGAATTCATAGCGCATGGCCGAGAGGATGCGGTCGGCGAAGTCGGACTCGCCGCGCGAGCTGAAACGGCTGAACAGGGCCGAGGTGAGCACCGGCGCCGGGGTGCCGGATTCGATCGCGGCGATGCTGGTCCAACGGCCCTCGCCGGAGTCGGAGACGCGGCCGGAGAAGCCCTCCAGGTCGGGGGTCTGGGCCAGGGCCTTGGCGGTGAGGTCCAACAGCCAGGAGGAGATCACGCTGCCGCGGCGCCAGAGTTCGGTCACCTCGGCGAGGTCGAAGTCGTAACCGAAGGCCGCCGGGTCGGCCAGGGGTGCGGTCTCGGCATCCACGGCCTGGTCGAGCTGGCCGACGTTGGCATGGCGCAGCAGGTTCAGGCCCTCGGCGTAGGCCGCCATCAGGCCGTACTCGATCCCGTTGTGGACCATCTTCACGAAGTGGCCGGCGCCGTTGACGCCACAATGGAGCCAGCCTTGCTCGGCCGGAGAGGCGGCGCCCGTGCCGCCCGGGGTGCGCGGCGCGGCCTCCACCCCCGGGGCGAGGGCCTTGAACACCGGCTCCAGGCGATGCACGGGGCCGGCCTCGCCGCCGATCATCAGGCAGTAACCGCGTTCGAGCCCGAAGATCCCGCCGCTCACTCCCACGTCCAGGTAATGGATTCCCCGGACCTGGAGTTCAGCGGCACGGCGGATGTCATCCTTGTAATAGGAGTTGCCTCCGTCCACAAGGATGTCACCCGTCTCCAGGAGGGGCGCGACCTGGGCGATGACCTTGTCCACCGCGGCCGCCGGGATCATCATCCAGACCGTGCGCGGGGGCTCCAGGGCGGCCACCAGGGTCGCCAGGTCGTCGGCCGGTATGAGCCCCTCGGCAGCCAACGCCCGGGTGGCCTCCGGGGTCTGGTTGTAACCCACGCAGGGGATGGCGCGTGCCATCAGGCGGCGGCACATGTTGGCGCCCATGCGCCCGAGTCCGATCATGCCGAGTTTCATTGGGATTCGATTCCTTGGGTGGAAGGGATGGGTGGGGAAGGCGGGGTCAATGCCTCCCGGGCGATCCCGGTCAGGGCCTCGCTCAAGGGGGTCATGACGGGGACGGTGGCGATCAGGGCCACACCCAGGACGGCGGCCACGAGGCGGTCTCCGGGTGCCGGCGGGAAGGGCGAACGGGCATCGGCGGGCGCCCACAACCGGAGGACGACCCGCAGCAGATAGGCGGCCTCTATAAGTGTCGCGACCAGAATCGCCGTCAGGGCGAGGAGGGGAAGGGGGCCGGCTTGGGCGGCGAGGCCGGTCAACAGCCAGTATTTGGCCCAGAAACCGGGCAGCGGTGGCACGCCCACCAGGGAGAGGGCCAGTAACACGAACAGGCCCCCGGCCAGGGGCGCCCGGCGGGCGGCGCCGGCGAGGCCGTCGATGCCACCGTGCCAGCCCCCGGTGAGCAGGAATAGGGCGGGCTTGGCCAGCAGATGGTGCAGGGCGAGGGCGATCCAGGGCAGGGCGCCCGCCTGGGGGGCGGCAGCGAGGGCGATGAACACCAGGCCGAGCTGACCGATGGAGCTGTAGGCCAGCAGGCGCCGCAGGTCGCGGGCGCGCCAGGCGGCGACCTCCGCCGTCACCAGTCCGGCGATCCCCAGCACCCACACCAGGGACAGGGCCGCGGTCCCGGGGAAGACCCAGAGCAGGAGGCGCAACGGCACCAGGGCGGCCAGTTTGGTGGCCACGCCCGCGAGCAGGGCCGCCACCCGCGGTGGCGCGGTGGCATAGACCTCGGGTGCCCAGGCGTTGACGGGGAAGAGTTCCGCCTTGACCCCGAAGCCCAGCAGGATCAGGGCGAAGGCCATGCCGGCCTCTTCCGGGGGCAGGGCCTGGGGGGCCACCAAGGCCAGTTGGGCGAGGTTGAGGGTGCCGGTGGCGGTGTAGACCAGGGAGACAGCGATGAGGATCAGGGCCGAGCCCGGGGCGCTCAGGAGCAGGTAGCGCAGGACCGCGGCATAGGCCCGCGGGTTGGCCCCCGAGGCCCCCAGGCCGAAGGAGGCCGCGGCCAGCAGCTCGTAGAAGACGAACAGGTTGAACAGGTCCGCCGACAAGGCCAGTCCGACACCCGCGGCGGCCAGCAGTAGGTACAGGGCCTGCTCCACAAAGCGGCTCGGACGGGGCGCCTGCCAGGGCCAGAGGAGGAGACAGAGCAGAGGCACGGCAAGGCCCAACAGCAGGCCCGGCCCGTCGCCATGGAACTGGATACCCAGGGGGGCGATGAACCCGCCGAAGGTCCAAGAGACGGGCCGTTCACCATAGGTCGCAGCCGCCAATACCCAAAGGCTGGCCATCAGCGCCAGGGGACCGACCAGGCGGGCCAATCCAGGCATCGTCCGCCCGATGGGGCGTAGCAGGAAGGCCCCGAGCAAGGGTAGGGCGATGGCCAGGGGAAGGAGGTCGCGCATAAAGCCGGACTGGAGGACGACAGGGTGATCTTGGAGGGGACGCGCTGCGAAGCCTAAGGGAATGGCAGTGCAGTGGCAACATATAGCCTGTTTCCCAGGACTGGGATATTGAGATGGGGCCTGTCCCCAGGTTCTTCACCTGGTCTCGAAGATCCGCGATACCTAGGTTGACCTATATCAAATCTTCTTCCTATAATACTGAGCTTGTTGTGTGAGGCCGATAAGAAAAACCTATGCCGTGAATACGCAAAAGGCCATTCCACGCAGGATCCTGGCATTTCAGGCGCTGGCCCTCGCATTCCTGGGCGCGGTTGGTATGCTATACGCTGCCCCGGTAGGGTTGGGTGCCGTAATCGGTGGAGGCGCGGCCCTGACCGCCAACGCAGGATTCGCCCTCGGCGTGTTTGCGCGGTACGATGCGCGGGAGCCTGGTCGCCTTGCGGCGCGGATGTACGTGGCCGAGGGGGTCCGCATCGGATTCATCCTGTTGATATTCGGCCTGGCGTTTCTTTGCGTGCGCCCCCTGAGTCTGCCCGCCCTGATGGTGGGCTTCCTGCTTGTTCAGACCTTACCCGTCTTCGTGGCCTCGGGCCGCGGGGCCGAATAACGAGAGAGTTGAGCGATGTCCGCAGAAGCCCTAACCTCCGCCGAGTACATCCATCACCATCTCACCTTTCTCACCTTCGGTCGCCTGGGTGACGGTACCTGGACATTCGCCCACAGTGCGGAGCAGGCCAAGGAGATGGGCTTCTGGGCCATCAACGTGGATACCATGGTCTTCTCGATCGGCCTCGGTGCCCTCTTCCTCTGGGGCTTTCTCAGGGTCGCCCGCAATGTCAGCACCGGTGTTCCCGGCGGATGGCAGAACTTCGTCGAGTGGACCATCGAGTTCATCGACGAAAACGTGCGTGGTTCCTTCAGTGGGCGCAATCCACTCATCGCTCCGCTCGCCCTGACCACCTTCGTGTGGATCTTCCTGATGAATATGATGGATCTGGTTCCAGTAGACCTGGTGCCCTGGATCGCGGGCCATCTGGGAGTCCACTACCTCAAGATCGTACCCACCACGGACCCCAACGCCACCTTCGGCATGTCCATCGGTGTGTTTCTCTTGATTCTCTACTACAGCGTCAAGATGAAGGGGCTGGGTGGTTTCGTGGGCGAGCTCACCCTCGAACCATTTGGCAAGTGGGGGATTCCGGCCAACCTCCTCCTGGAGGGCATCAATCTGTTGTCGAAGCCGGTCTCCCTGTCCCTGCGGCTGTTCGGTAATATCTATGCCGGTGAGATGATCTTCATCCTCATCGCCCTGATGTACGGTGGCGGCCTCGTCCTCGGTACCTTCGGCGGCGCCCTCCAGTTTGTGTGGGCCGTATTCCATCTCCTGGTGGTCACCCTTCAGGCCTTCATCTTCATGACCTTGACCGTGGTCTACCTGGAGATGGCCCACCAGGAATCGCACTGATCTCTTCTTCAACCTCCAGGGGGCCCCGGCCCCAAAGCCTCGACAACGGGAGAAAAACATGGAAATGGCAACTGCTGTCCTATACATCGCCGCCGGCCTGATGCTCGGCCTGGGCGCCTTGGGCGCCGCCGTCGGTATCGGCGTCCTGGGTGGGCGCTTCCTCGAAGGCGCCGCCCGTCAGCCGGAACTCATCCCCATGCTGCGCACCCAGTTCTTCATCGTCATGGGTCTCACGGATGCCCTGCCGGTCATCTCGATCGCCATGGGTCTGTATGTCCTGTTTGCCGTCGTCTGAGCCGGACCACGACGCCTGTCAATTGCATCCGTAACGGGGTATCCGGATGAATATTAACCTGACCTTGCTCGGTGAGATGATCTCCTTCGCGGTGTTCGTCTGGTTCACCATGAAGTTCGTCTGGCCGCCGATCGTCAAGGCCCTGGAGGACCGCAAGGCACAGATCGCCGCTGGTCTGGCCGAGGCGGAACGTGGGCGTCACGAGAAAGAGCTGGCCCGCAAACGGGCGGCCGAGGTCTTGCACGAGGCCAAGACCCAGGCCAGCGAGATCATCAATCAGGCCCAACGGCGCGCCGCCGAGATCGTGGACGAGGCCAAGCAGGACGCCCGTGGTGAAAGCGAGCGCATCCTCGGTGCGGCCCAGAGTGAGATCGATCAGGAGGTCAACCGGGTGAAGGAACAGCTGCGGGAGCGGGTGGGCGAGCTGGCCCTGGCCGCGGCCGAAAAGATCCTCCAGAAGGAGATCGACGCCGCTGCCCATCATCGGTTGGTGGAATCGGTCACCAAGCAGCTCTGAGGTCGCCCCATGGTACAGGAATCAACCACCGTTGCACGTCCCTACGCGGAGGCCGTGTTCGCTCGCGCGGAGGAGACCTCCCGACTGGATCTCTGGTCCGACCAGCTAGCCTTGCTGGCGGCCATCGTCGAGGCCCCGGAGTTGCAAGCGGTCCTGGACAATCCCCAACTCTCAGCGGCCCAGGTCGCCGAGCTGGTCCTGGATGTCGCCAGTGATGGGTTCGACTCCGAAGGCCGGAATCTGGTCCGGTTGCTGGCTGGGAACGGTCGGCTGGAGGTGGCCGCGGAGATCCGTGCCCTCTACGAACGACTGAAACAGGAGCGTCAGGGCCATATCCAGGTGGAGGTTCGCAGTGCCTATGCACTCAAGGCCGCGGAGCGGAAGGCCCTCGAAAAGGTTCTCGCCCGTAATCTACGACGCGAGGTGGAAATCCATGCCGAAAAGGACCCAAGCCTCATCGGCGGGGTCCTCATTCGCGCCGGCGACCTGGTCATCGACGGCTCGGTACGTGGTCAGCTCCAGAATCTGGCAAACGAATTAAGCATCTGAACGGGAAGCCATCATGCAACTCAATCCTTCCGAGATCAGCGAGCTGATCAAGCGCAAGATCGCCGACTTCGAGGTGGTCACCGAGGCCCGCTCCGAGGGCACCATCGTGGCCCTCGCAGACGGCGTGGTCCGCCTGCATGGCCTGTCCGACGCCATGTACTACGAGATGTTGGAGTTCCCGAACAACACCTACGGCCTGGCCCTCAACCTGGAACGCGACTCGGTGGGCGCGGTGGTGCTGGGGGAATACGAACACCTGAGCGAGGGCGACCCGGTGAAGTGTACCGGCCGGGTGCTCCAGGTCCCCGTGGGGGAGGCCCTGCTGGGTCGGGTGGTGGATTCCCTGGGCAACCCCCTGGACGGCAAGGGGCCCCTAGAGGCCAGCATCAGCTCTCCCATCGAGAAGGTCGCCCCTGGGGTCATCCAACGCAAGTCGGTGGACCAACCGGTCCAGACCGGGATCAAGGCCATCGACGCCATGGTGCCCATCGGCCGTGGTCAGCGCGAACTCATCATCGGCGACCGCCAGACCGGTAAGACGGCGGTGGCCATCGACACCATCATCAATCAGAAGGGCACTGGCATCAAATGTATCTACGTGGCCGTGGGGCAGAAGAACTCCTCGGTGTCGGCAGTAGTGCGCAAGCTGGAAGAGCACGGGGCCATGGAGCACACCATCGTGGTCCATGCCGGCGCGTCCGACTCGGCGGCCATGCAGTTCATCGCCCCCTATGCCGGATGCACCATGGGCGAGTACTTCCGTGACCAGGGCGAGGATGCCCTCATCGTCTACGACGACCTCACCAAGCAGGCGTGGGCCTATCGCCAGGTCTCCCTCCTCCTGCGGCGCCCGCCGGGACGCGAGGCCTATCCTGGTGACGTCTTCTATCTGCATTCGCGCCTCCTGGAACGGGCCGCGCGCATAAACGCCGATTACGTGGAAAAGCTCACCGACGGACGCGTGAAAGGGCAGACCGGTTCCCTCACGGCCCTGCCCATCATCGAGACCCAGGCTGGCGACGTATCCGCCTTCGTGCCCACCAACGTCATCTCCATCACCGATGGCCAGATCTTTCTCGAAACGGACCTGTTCAACGCCGGCATCCGCCCGGCCATCAACGCCGGCCTCTCGGTGTCGCGCGTGGGTGGCGCCGCCCAGACCCGCGTCATCAAAAAGCTGGGCGGCGGTATCCGGCTGGCCCTCGCCCAGTACCGCGAGTTGGCTGCCTTCTCTCAGTTCGCTTCGGACCTGGACGAGGCCACGCGCAAGCAGTTGGAGCGCGGCGCCCGGGTCACCGAGCTGATGAAGCAGATCCAGTATGCCCCCATGAGCATCGGCCAGATGGCCGTCTCCCTGTTCGCCGCCAACGAGGGCTATCTGGACGACGTCGAGGTGAACAAAGTGGTGGACTTCGAGAGCGCCCTGCAGAGCTACATCCGCTCCGATCACCCGGAGATCATCGAAGCCATCGACGCCAGCGGCGATCTGAGCGAAGAGAGCGAGAACGCCTTGCGGGCGGCCATCGAGTCCTTCAAGTCCGGTCACGCCTGGTGAGTCGGGCCACTATGGGGAGGGGCTGAACCATGGCAGGCGCGAAAGAGATCCGCACCCAGATCGCCAGTATCAAGAGTACCCAGAAGATTACCAAGGCCATGGAGATGGTGGCGGCCAGCAAGATGCGCAAATCTCAGGAGCGCATGCTGGCCACCCGGCCCTACGCGGAGCGGATCCTCGGCGTGATAGGCCATCTGATGCAGGCCAACCCCGAGTACCAGCACAGCTTCATGCTCAGCAAGCGTGAGCCCCGGCGTGTGGCCTACATCGTGGTCTCATCGGACCGTGGTCTGTGCGGCGGTCTCAATACCAATCTGTTCCGCAAATTGGTGGCGGATATCAAGGACCAGCGTAAGAATGGGGTGGAGGCGGATTTCGTCACCATCGGCGGCAAGGCCCTGGGTTTCTTTCGCCGGGTGGGCGGCAAGGTGCTGGCGCAGCGCGTCCAAATGGGCGATGCCCCCCACCTGGACGACCTCATCGGCGTGGTCAAAGTGGTGCTGGATGCCTTCCGCGAGGAGAAGGTGGATCGCATCTACCTGGCCTACAACCGCTTCGTGAATACCATGACCCAAGAGCCCCGGGTCCGCCAGCTGGTGCCCCTCTGCGCCGAGCCGGACGAGAAGCTCAAGCATCACTGGGACTATATCTACGAACCGGATGCCCCCAGTGTAGTGGACGATCTCCTGCGCCGTTACATCGAGTCGCAGGTCTACCAGGCCGTGGTGGAGAACGGGGCTTGCGAGCAGTCGGCCCGGATGGTGGCCATGAAGGCCGCCTCGGACAATGCCGGCGGCCTCATCGACGAGTTGCAACTGGTCTACAACAAGGCCCGTCAGGCGGCCATCACTCAGGAGATCTCCGAGATCGTGAGTGGTGCGGCGGCATTGGGTTAGAGGCGGTCAGCGGCCATCCCCGCTCAGGATCGGCACGGAAACCGAGAAATGCGAGTTCCGCTTTCCGGCATTGTCGATCGCGTTGCGGTCGAAAGGGACGCCCCAGCCTGTGCCGCAGGGCGTGGGTGCTGGGGCGGGTGGCGCCAAGCCACAACAAATTCTTAGAGCTATCTGTGAGGTTCCTTCCATGAGTTCAGGAAAAGTGGTGGAGATCATCGGCGCCGTCGTGGACGTGCAGTTTCCCCACGGGGAGATGCCCAAGGTCTTCGACGCCCTCGAGATCGAATCCGCCGGGCTCACCCTGGAGGTCCAGCAGCAGCTGGGTGACGGGGTGGTGCGCACGATCGCGATGGGCGCCACCGATGGTCTCCGGCGTGGCGTGGATGCGACCAACACGGGTCGGCCCATCTCGGTCCCGGTGGGGGAGAAGACCCTGGGGCGGATCATGAACGTCCTCGGCGATCCGGTGGACGAAAAAGGCGACGTGGGTGCCGAGACCCTTTGGCCCATCCATCGTTCCGCCCCACCCTTCGCCGAGCAGGCCGCCGCCACGGAGATCCTGGAGACGGGCATCAAGGTCATCGACCTCATCATGCCCATTGCCAAGGGTGGCAAGGTGGGTCTTTTCGGTGGCGCCGGCGTGGGCAAGACCGTCACCCTCATGGAATTGATCCGTAACATCGCCATCGAGCACAGCGGCTATTCGGTGTTTGCCGGGGTCGGCGAGCGTACCCGCGAGGGTAACGACTTCTACCACGAGATGACCGAGGCCAAGGTGCTGGACAAGGTGGCCCTGGTCTACGGGCAGATGAACGAGCCCCCGGGCAACCGCCTGCGCGTGGCCCTCACCGGCCTCACCATGTCCGAGTACTTCCGCGACGAAGGCCGCGACGTGCTTCTCTTCATCGACAACATCTATCGTTACACCCTGGCCGGCACCGAGGTCTCCGCCCTGCTCGGGCGGATGCCTTCAGCAGTGGGCTACCAGCCCACCCTGGCGGAGGAGATGGGCCGCCTGCAGGAGCGCATCACCTCCACCAAGACCGGCTCCATCACCTCTTTCCAGGCGGTCTACGTGCCGGCGGACGACCTCACCGATCCGTCCCCCGCCACCACCTTTGCCCATCTGGATGCCACCCTGGTGCTCTCGCGGCAGGTGGCGGAACTGGGCATCTATCCGGCGGTAGACCCCCTGGACTCCACCTCACGCCTGCTCGACCCCAACGTCGTGGGCCAGGAACACTACGACACCGCCCGCGCGGTCCAGGGTACCTTGCAACGTTACAAGGAACTCAAGGACATCATCGCCATCCTCGGCATGGACGAACTCTCCGAGGACGACAAGCTGGTGGTGGCCAGGGCGCGCAAGATCCAGCGTTTCCTGTCCCAGCCATTCTTCGTGGCGGAGGTATTCACCGGCGCCCCCGGAAAGTACGTCTCCCTCAAGGACACGGTCGCCGGCTTCAAGGCCATCGTGGACGGCGAGTACGACCACTTGCCGGAACAGGCCTTCTACATGGTGGGCTCCATCGACGAGGCCGTCGCCAAGGGCGCGCACTCCTGAGAGGGGATCACCCATGTCAATGACCATCCATGTGGAGATCGTGAGTGCCGAAGGGCACCTCTTCTCCGGTAGCGGTGAGATGATCTACGCCCCTGGCGAGGAGGGCGAGCTGGGTATCGCTCCCCGTCATGCCCCCTTGCTCACCCGTCTGCGTCCTGGTGACGTGCGCGTGGACAAGGGAAAGGGCGAGATGGAACACTTCTACGTCTCGGGCGGGATGGTGGAGGTGCAGCCCTTCCAGGTCACCGTCCTCGCCGACACCGCGGTGCGCGCCCACGATCTCGACGAGGCCGCGGCCCTGGAGGCCAAGCGCCGCGCGGAGGAGGCCCTGGAAGGGCAGCAAGCGGAGATGGAACTGGCCCGCGCCCAGGCCGAATTGGCCGAGGCCGTGGCCCAATTGCGGACCATCGAACGTCTGCGCAAGACTCGTAGTTGACGGCTCAGGGGCTGGAACGGTCCCTCCGCCCCTATTTTCCGAAGACCCCTCATGAGCGACGACCGCATCGGCCCTGGAAAATACGTGTCCTTCACTTACCGGATCAGCGACACCGAAGGGAACATCCTCGAACACAACGATCTGCCTGTGAGCTATGTTCACGGCGGCCCTACCGAGATCATAGGCGACGTGGACAAGGCCCTGGTGGGTAAGCGTCCCGGGGACGAGGTGGACGTGCGCGTCAGCCCGGAAAAGGGTTTTGGTCCCCATGACCCCGCCCTCACCTTCACCGACGACATCGCCAACGTGCCCCCTCAGTTCCGGCAGATCGGTGCCGAAGTGCAGATGCAGAACGAGGCGGGCGAGGTGAGATCCTTCTATGTGACCCGCATCGAAGGTGACCGCCTTACCGTTGACGGGAACCATCCCATGGCGGGGAAGACCCTGCTGGTCCACGTGAAGGTATTAGAGGTGCGGACACCCACCGAGGCCGATCGCGAGCACTTGAGTGAACAGGCGTTGCACTGACTGACGGCGGGATGCCGCGGAGCCGATCGCGGGGGCTCTTCTTGTCGCCCAATGCCTTCCTAGGTCATGGGTCGGGTGCGCCCGGCAAGCCTGGCCTGGTCCTGCCCCTCGGATTGCTGGGGCGTCTCCTTTGAGCCGGGTGGTCGTCGGCCTCTCCGGGGGCGTGGACTCGGCGGTGGCGGCCCTGCTCCTGCGCGAACAGGGGCACGAGGTGCAGGCCCTGTTCATGAAGAACTGGGAGGAGGACGACCGCGAGGGCCATTGCGCCGCGGCCGAGGACCTGGCCAGCGCGCGGGCCGTGGCCGATCACCTGGGGATCGCCCTGGGCACGGTCAATTTCGCCTCCGAATACTGGGACCGGGTCTTCGCCCGGTTCCTCTCCGAGTACCGTGTCGGACGCACCCCCAACCCCGACATCCTCTGTAACAGCGAGATCAAGTTCCGCGCCTTTCTCGACTTCGCCCTGGCGCGTGGCGCCGACTACATCGCCACCGGCCACTATGCCGCGCGCGGCGAACGCGACGGCCGTCCCTGCCTGGAACGCGCCTGTGACGAGGTCAAGGACCAGACCTATTTCCTCCATCGCCTGAATGGCGGCCAGCTCCGCCGGGCCCTGTTTCCCCTGGCCGGTCTGAGCAAGCGCGAGGTACGCGAGCGTGCCCGCAAGGCGGGGTTGCCCAACTTCGCCCGCAAGGACAGTACCGGGATCTGTTTCATCGGTGAGCGCCGTTTCCGCGAATTCCTCACCCATTACCTGCCCGCCCGCCGGGGCCCCATGGAGACCCCCGACGGTGAGTTCCTGGGGTATCACCAGGGGCTCATGTACTACACCATAGGCCAACGTAGGGGTCTGGGCGTGGGCGGGCGAGCGGGCGCCAGCGAGGCGCCCTGGTTCGTGGCGGCCAAGGATCTGGAACGCAATGCCCTGATCCTGGCGCAGGGCCATGACCATCCCCTGCTGCTGCACCCGCGCCTGGAGGCCGCCCAGGTCCATTGGATCCGCACGGCGGCGCGGCCCGGTGAGCCCCTGAGCGCGCGCATCCGCCACCGCCAGCCCTTGCAGGCCTGTCGTATCCTGGGATTCGAGGGCGATCGCTGCCGGGTGGAGTTCGGCGCGCCTCAATGGGCTATTGCCCCGGGCCAGGCGGTGGTCTTCTACCGGGGGCGCGAGTGCCTGGGCGGTGCGGTGATCGAGCGCGCCCTGCCTTGACTCCACGAGGGGGTGCGGGCCCTGGCGCCCGAGATTCGGCCTGCGCCAGGCATGTCCGGCGGGGCCTTCAGCGATGTCCGGAGTCGAGTGCCCGGCTTTCGCGGCGGTCCATCACGGCCGCGTGGCGCCGCAGCCGGCTCTTGTGGGCACGCAGCAGCTCCAGGGCATTGGCGATATAGTTTTTCGAGGTGATGTCGCCGGCCAGGTAGTATTCCAGCAGCAGCCGCCAACGTCCGTGAATCTCACAATGGCCCCCTCCTTGGGCAATCAGCGGGCAGTCCGAGCAACGCCGGCTGCTGGACTGTCGAGAAAGGGCCATCCTCTGCCATTCGCGTCGGTATTGCTCGGCGTGGCGCTCGATCCATTCCATCGCCCTGGCCTGCTGTAGTTCCTCGGGGAAGCGTTCCACGTACTGGGTGAGTGTGGCCACTTGCCGTTTCAGGAATTCCTCTTCGGACGTGCCGAGATCCGCGTCACTGCCGATGAAGCGTGCGATCAGGGCCAGCAGCGGATCATCGACGATGAACATCGGCTTTCCCGCGGACGGTTGGGCAGGATGCCCGGGCCGCTTTGTTCTGGCCGTGGTCTCGGCCGCAAGGGCATCACCGGGTTGCGGTCGGCCACCGTGGGAATGGCGAAGACAGGCGTCCATCGTTGAGTAAATCCCGGCCATGATTCATGCCAAAGCCAAGCATTCTATCCTGCTTCTGCTTGATGCGCTACGCTGCTCATGACAAAAGAGATGGACCCGTGGAGCCGACAGAGAATCCCATCTTGCCCTGACCCATCCCCCGCCGTACCATCCAGGCCCCTTTCGATCCATCGGAACGTCCTGTGGAACCCTGCTTCGTCCATCTCCACGTCCATAGCGAATATTCCCTCATCGACGGTATCGTACGGATAAAGCCGCTGATCGAGGCGGTGGCGGACGGGGGGATGCCGGCAGTGGCCCTCACCGACCAGTCCAACCTCTTCGCCCTGGTGAAGTTCTACAAGGCGGCCCTGGCCGGGGGGATCAAGCCCATCATCGGCTGTGACTGCCTGCTGGAGGACCCCGAGGATCCGGCCAACCCCCACCGCCTGCTCCTCCTGGTGCGTGACCGCAAGGGCTACGGCAACCTCACCGAGCTGGTCTCGCGCGCCTACACCGAGGGCCAGCGACGGGGCTCGCCGCGTCTGCAGAGGGCCTGGATCGAGGCCCGCGCCGACGGCCTTATCGCCCTCTCGGGGGGACGCGACGGGGACGTCGCCCGGCGCCTGAGCGCCGGCCGCGAGGCCGATGCCGAGGCCCTCCTGGAGCGTTGGCTGGGGGTCTTCGGCGACCGTTACTATCTGGAGGTGACGCGCACCGGCCGCCCGGGGGAGGAGACCTGGCTGCATGCCGCGGTGGACCTGGCCGCGCGCAAGGGGGTGCCGGTGGTGGCCAGCAACGATGTGCGTTTCCTCCGCGCCGAAGAATTCGAGTCCCACGAGACCCGGGTCTGCATCCACGACGGCCACACCCTGGACGACCCACACCGCCCGCGTCTGTACAGCGAGCAGCAATACCTGCGCAGCGCCGCCGAGATGGCGGAGCTGTTCTCGGACCTGCCCGAGGCCCTGGCCAACAGCGTCGAGATCGCCAAGCGCTGCAACCTGGAACTCAGCCTGGGAAGGCATTGCCTTCCCGACTTTCCAACGCCCGAGGGGATGTCGGTGGCCGAGTTTCTGCGCGCCGAGGCCCGCCGGGGGCTGGAGCAGCGCCTGCAGCGCCGCCTCGATCCCGCCGCCGGCGACTACGGCGAGCGCCGCCGCCCCTACGAGCAGCGCCTGGAGACCGAGCTGGACGTGATCGTGGACATGGGCTTCCCCGGTTACTTCCTTATCGTTGCCGACTTCATCCAATGGGCCAAGGACAACGGCATCCCGGTGGGACCCGGGCGTGGTTCGGGGGCCGGCTCCCTGGTGGCCTATGCCCTCAAGATCACCGACCTCGATCCCCTGGAGCACGAACTCCTGTTCGAGCGCTTTCTCAACCCCGAGCGGGTGTCCATGCCCGACTTCGACGTGGACTTTTGCATGGACAACCGCGACCGGGTGATCGACTACGTGGCCCGTCGCTACGGGCGGGATGCGGTGTCCCAGATCATCACCTACGGGAGCATGGCGGCCAAGGCGGTGGTGCGCGACGTGGGCCGGGTCCTCGGCCACCCCTACGGTTTCGTGGACCGCATCGCCAAGCTGGTGCCCTTCGAGATCGGCATGACCCTGGACAAGGCCCTGGCCGAGAGCGAGGACCTCAAGCGGGTCTACGACGAGGAAGAGGAGGTGCGTGCCCTCATCGATCGCGCGCGCGCCCTGGAAGGCCTGGCGCGCAACGCCGGCAAGCACGCCGGCGGGGTGGTCATCGCCCCCGGCAGACTCACCGATTTCACCCCCCTCTACTGCGAGCCGGACGGCTCCGGTCTGGTGACCCAGTTGGACAAGGACGACGTGGAGGCGGTGGGCCTGGTGAAATTCGACTTCCTCGGCCTGCGCACCCTCACCATCATCGATTGGACGTTGAAGAACATCGCCCGCCAGCACCCGGATCAGGTGGTGGACATCACCGCCATCCCCAGGGACGATCCCGAGGCCTTCGCCCTGCTCAAACGCTGCGAGACCACCGCCGTCTTCCAGTTGGAATCGCGGGGCATGAAGGAACTCATCAAGAAGCTCCAGCCCGACTGCTTCGAGGACATCACCGCCCTGGTGGCCTTGTTCCGCCCCGGCCCCCTGCAATCGGGCATGGTGGACGACTTCATCGCCCGCAAGCACGGGCGTGCCGAGGTGGCCTATCCCCATCCGGCCCTGGAGCCCATCCTCGAGCCCACCTACGGTGTCATCCTCTACCAGGAACAGGTGATGCAGATCGCCCAGGTCCTGGCCGGTTACACCCTCGGCGGGGCCGACCTGCTGCGCCGCGCCATGGGCAAGAAGAAGGCCTCGGAGATGGCCAAGCAGCGCGACATCTTCATGCGCGGGGCGGTGGAGCGGGGGGTGGACGAGGCCGTGGCCAGCCACATCTTCGACCTCATGGAGAAGTTCGCCGGCTACGGCTTCAACAAGTCCCACTCCGCCGCCTACGCCCTGGTCTCCTACCAGACCCTGTGGCTCAAGGCCCATTATCCTGCCGCCTTCATGGCCGCCGTCCTGTCCTCCGACATGGACAACACCGACAAGGTGGTCACCTTCATCGAGGAATGCCGGGCCATGGACCTGGAGGTGGCCCCCCCCGACGTGAACCGTTCCCAGCATCCCTTCACGGTGGACGGCGAACGCACCATCGTCTACGGCCTGGGTGCGGTCAAGGGCGTCGGCGAGGCGGCCATCGAGGGCATCCTCAAGGCGCGCGAGGCCGAGGGCCCTTTTCACGACCTGTTCGACTTCTGCCGCCGCATCGACCTGCGCAAGGCCAATCGGCGGGCGCTGGAGGCCCTGATCCGTGCCGGCGCCCTGGACGGGCTCGGCGCCAACCGCGCCACCCTGATGTTGCAACTGCCCCTGGCCCTGAAACTGGCCGAGCAGCACCATGCCACCGCCTCCACCGGTCAGGCCGACCTCTTCGCCCTCGACGACGCCCCCTCGGTGCCCGTCCTGGACCCCCGTACCCTGCCTCATGCCGACGACGAATGGGAGGACGAGCAACGCCTCCTGGGCGAGAAGGAGACCCTGGGCCTCTACCTCACCGGCCACCCCATCGATCGCTACGGCGACGAGCCGGCCCGCCTTACCACCCATCGGCTGGGCGAGATCCAGGCCCTGGAGGCCTCCCATGAAGGAGGGCGCCAAGCGGCGCGCAAGGCGGTGGTCTGCGGCCTGGTGGTGGACGCCCGCCACCGCAACACCCAGCGGGGGCGCATGGGCTCGGTGACTCTGGACGACCGTACCGGGCGTATGGAGGTGGCCCTCTTTTCCGAGAGCTACGAGCGTTACCGGGAACTCCTCACCCTGGACAAGGTGCTGGTGATCGGTGGGACCCTGGCCATGGACGAGTACCGGGGGGCCTGGACCCTGCGCGCCGAGCGGGTGCACGAGTTCGAGGAGGCGCGCGCCGCCTACGCCGAACGCCTGGAACTGCGTATCGCCGCGCGGGACGGGGACCCCCAGGCCGTCCGTACCCTGGTCGCGGCCCTGCGCGAACACCTCGCCGCCCATCGCGGTGGCCGTTGCGCCGTGCGCCTCCATTGCGCCGTCCCCGGCGCCCAGGGGGTATTGCGGCTCGGCGACGACTGGCGGGTGGAGCCGCGCGACGCCCTCCTCAAGGGGCTGGGCGGGCTGCTCGGAGAGGATGGGGTACGGGTGGTCTACGGCAAGGGGCCGGTGCCGGAGGAGCGCCCGATGCAGATGCATGGCTGAGAACGAACACCCGGGTCTCTCGCCCCTTCCGCTACTGCGAGAGGATCGGCCCGTGCCCCCGGTTTTCTGCCCGCAGGATATACCCGTACGGCGGGCATGGCTCCGCGAACCAGCCCCTATGGTGCCTATCCCACGGCTTTGCGGATCAGTCCTTTCAACGCCTCGGGCAGTTTCACCGCGCCCGACAGGGCGAACTCCCTGGCCCTTTCGGACATCTTCTTCCAGGTCTTGCGGATGATGTCCAACCACTTCTCCTCGCTGTATTCCGGATGCTTGGCGGCGAACTCCTCCAGGTAGTATTCGATGAATACCAAATCGGCCACGTCCTCCAACAATTGGCTGTCGGGGTTCACCTTGATGCCGCGTTTGCCCACGGCCTGCTTGACCCGTTCGCGGGTGGCGTCGTCGTAACCGGCCCGGGCAAGGATTTCGCCGGCGGTATCGGCATGGAAGCGATACAGGCGGGTACGCCATTGCAGATAGCCCTGGCGCCCTTCGGGGAAGTCACTGCGTGGGATGCGCCAGCGCTGGATGTGCTGGGCGCGTACGGCCAGTTTCATGGCCTCGTCGGCGGTGGGGTCGAAACGCTCCAGCATCTCCACCATGCGCCGGGAGTAGAGTCGTTCCTTGGGCCAGGTCTCGCCATTCCATTCGACTCGGTTGGGGTCTTCGCCATTGGCCGCATCCATCAGGGCCACGGCCGTTTCGTAACGGTTCTTCTCGGGCATTTCGGGTTCCGCGTCTGAGGGGGGATCCTATTCATTGGGGCCTTTCCACCTCTACTTCAACCCGTATCCCAGATTCGGACACCCGCGCCGGCGGCGGTCCGCGATATCGGCGGAATATACCCTTCGCGCGTGATTGTTTTGTTCTTTCGGCCTCTGAACGGCCTATCTCCGTGTGCGCTGAGCCCTTTTTGGAATCGCCCCGCAGGTACTCAAGAAATGGCAGGCCGGGCGCCCAGATCACTTCGAGAGATTCGTATGTGATCTCATGGGCCGTGATGCCGATAGCTCTCCCCAGGCGGCCATCCTGGCCGACCGCGTCCGCGGGCTTGATCTTATGCATCGAATCGCCAAAATAGGCACTCTATGCGTGAAGTCTGGTTCTTACATGCGACAGAGGAGACGAGGCGATGTTCGACGGTGAAGGTGCGATCATGGGTGCGGCGGTGTTGTTGATCCTCGGGGTGGTGGTGTCTGCCCTGATCGGCTAGCGGTGCCATGGCCGGCAAGGGGGCCGCGTGACCCTTGCCCGGCCCCTGGGCTCAACCCTCGAGATCAGCCCGTCTGTTCCGTGAGCGCATAGCAGGACCCGGAGTTCGGAGTGCGCGTAGACGGGCGGGCCGTCCTTCGAATCGCGGGCGCGCTCGTGCCCAGCCCCTTATCCACCCTCTCCCTCGGCGCCTGCCGCGGCGGTGTCTTCGAAGAGGTTGTGAGCGTCCTCCAGGATCCGGCCGAGGTTCCATAGTGGAAGCGGGTATCCTGAAGACTCCGATGCAACCCTGAGACCCGCCATGCTGGATGCAGATCACTGGTTCACCGAGTTCTGCGAAGAGGCCGGCAGCGCCTTTTCCCTGCGCATTCGCGGCCGGCTGCATGAAGAGCGTACGCCCTACCAGCATATCGCCATCTACGAGACCACGGATTTCGGCCATCTGATGGTGATCGACGGCTTCGTGATGCTCAGCAGCCGGGACAACTTCCTCTACCACGAGATGCTGACCCATCCGGTGCTCTTCACCCATCCCCATCCCCGCCGGGTGTGCATCGTCGGCGGGGGGGACTGCGGCACCCTGCGCGAGGTCCTGCGCCACCCGGGGGTGGAGTCGGTGGTACTGGTGGAGATCGACGAGCGTGTCACGCGCCTGGCCGAGCGCTATTTCCCGGAGTTGTGCGAGGCCAACGGCGACCCACGTGCCGAGTTCCGGTTCGAGGACGGTATCCGCTGGATGCAGGCGGCGCCGCCCGGCCGCTTGGATGTCATCATCGTGGACAGTACCGATCCCTTCGGCCCGGGCGAAGGGCTGTTCACTGCCTCATTCTACGCCGATTGTGCACGCGCCCTGGGCCCGGACGGGCTCCTGGTGCAGCAGAGTGAATCACCCCTGCTGCACCAGGACATCATCCGCGGCATGTTCCGGGCCCTGGGGGAGGGCGGATTCCGGGCATGCGCCCCCCTGTTCTTCCCCCAGCCGGTCTATCCCGGCGGCTGGTGGAGTGCCATCCTGGCGGGCAAGCAGGCGATCCCTGGGTTTCGTGTCGACGATGCCGCGGCGCGGCCCTTCCCCACCAAGTATTACAACCCGGATACCCACCGGGGGGCGCTGGCGGTGCCGGGGTTCTTCGCCGAGGCCCTGGCCGACCTGAATTCAGGGCTCGGGCAGGGATAGGGGGCGCTGCTTGCGGGGATTGGCGCGGAAGAACACCGCCGCGTTGCCGATGCCCTGGACGAGTTCGGCGCCGGTGGCCTCGGCGATGCGGCCGATGGCCCCGGCGCGGACCGCCCGATCGCCGAGGCGCAGGCTCAGTTTGATCAGTTCGTGATGTTCCAGGGCCCGCTCGATCTCCGCCATCACCGGGGCGCTGAGGCCGTTTTGGCCAACCCGGACCACGGGCCTGAGTCGCTGGGCGAGGCGCCGCAGGTGCTTGCGTTGGGGTTCGGTCAGGGAGGTGGGCATGGTTATGGCCTCGATGAAAGGGGCGGCGGCTCAAAGGAGGTTGCAATACGGGTCGATGCCTTAGGCGATCACGGCATCTCGGCCGTGGGCGGTGGGAGCGGCTCCCATTGGCTCACCCCTTGTGCCGGCGCCGGCGCCGCCGTCCCCGGTAGGCGGCGATGTGGCGCATGATGCGCGCGAAGGGCAGGCGGTCGATGGTGCCGAAGCGCCCCAGGGCCTTCTCCACGAGGTCGTCGATGTCTTCCACCAGGCCGTCCGCGCGCGTGCCGCTCTCCAGGGCCTCGGCGATCCCGCGCAGGCCGCCCATCTGTACCCGCATCCCCTGGGCATAGGCCAGTTCGCCCGGATCGCGGCGGGCCTTGAGGGCGAAACGGGCCTGGCGGCGCAGGGTCGCGGTGAGTTCCAGGCAGCGCGCGCGCGCCTCGGCGTCCAGACAACGCACGCCCTCGCGCTCGGCGATACAGAACCACTCGGCCCGCCGGCAGGCCGCCTGGCGGGTGAGGATGGCCTTGGCGAACACGCAGTCCTGGACGTTGATCTCCTTGTAGGTGTTGCGGAAGGCCTCGCTATCCATCGCCCTGCTTGAATCTGTGGATCAGGCGGCGTTCCTTCTTGTTGGGGCGCTGCGTGGGGGCCGGGCTGCGGCGTTCCAGGCGGCGGTGGGCCAGCAGCGCCTGCCGGCGGGCCACGCTGCCCTCGTCCTCGCGGTAGAGCAGGGCGGCCTCGGCGGCCGGCCGGCGCTGCCGGTCGAGGGCCAGGACCTCGATCTCCCAGGCGAGTTCGCCCTTGTGGATGGTCAGGCGCATCCCGGGGCGGATCTCCCGTCCCGGCTTGGTGCGGCGGCCATCCAGGTGGACCTTGCCACCCATGACGGCCTCCTGGGCGAGCGGGCGGGTCTTGAAGAAACGCGCCACCCACAGCCATTTGTCCAGACGCATGGAGGGGGGCGGATTCATGCCAGTCCGAGCAAGGGGTCCAGTTCGCCGCGGGCGTCCAGGGCGGCCATGTCGTCAAAACCGCCTATATGGTGGTCGTCGATGAATATCTGGGGTACGGTGTGACGGTGCGAACGCGCCATCATGATCCGCATCTGCTCGTGGTCGCCGTCGATACGGATCTCCTCGTAACGCACCCCCTTGCGCTCCAGCAGGTGCTTGGCGCGGATGCAATAGGGGCAGATGGCGGTGGTGTACATCTCTACCTTTGGCATGGTTCCGCTATCTTATAATGGGTTCACAGACCCCGAATCCTAGCCTCCCCGTCTTTTCCAGTCCAGCAAACACCTCTCAAATCCCAGGGAATATCCATGCTCAGAGACACCCCTCAGCCTGTGCGCCTGCAAGACTACCGTCCGCCGGCCTTCCTCATCGACCGGGTGGAACTCCACTTCGACCTGGATGCCGCGGCCACACGGGTGCGCTCGCGCCTGCATCTGCGCCGCAACCCGGCTGCTCCACAGGCCCGCGATCTGCGTCTGCACGGCGAGGCTCTGGAACTCCTGTCCATCGCCCTGGATGGCCGTCCCCTCCCCGCGGAGGCCTATACGCTGGACGCGGCCGGTCTGACCCTCCCGGAGGTGCCCGACGCCTTCCTCCTGGACACCGAGGTGCGCGTCCATCCCGAGCGCAACACCGCCCTGGAGGGCCTCTACCGGTCGGGCCCCATGCTCTGCACCCAGTGCGAGGCCGAGGGCTTTCGCCGCATCACCTTCTTCCTCGACCGGCCCGATGTGATGGCCCGTTTCCGGGTCACCCTGGAGGCCGACGCCGGGCCTTACCCAGTGCTCCTGTCCAACGGCAACCCGGTCTCCCTGGAGGACCTGCCCGGTGGCCGCCGGCGGGCGGTCTGGGAGGACCCCTTCCCCAAGCCCTGTTACCTGTTCGCACTGGTGGCCGGCGAACTGGCCTGTGTGGAGGACCGTTTCACCACCGCCTCCGGGCGGGAGGTGCCGCTGCGCATCTACACCGAGCCGCAGAACCTGGACCGCTGCGGGCATGCCCTGGAGTCCCTGAAGCGGGCCATGGCCTGGGACGAACGCGAGTACGGCCGCGAGTACGACCTCGAGGTCTTCAACATCGTCGCGGTGAACCACTTCAACATGGGCGCCATGGAGAACAAGGGGCTCAACATCTTCAACGCCAAGTACGTCCTGGCACGGCCGGACACCGCCACCGATCAGGACTTCCAGGGTGTCGAAGGGGTCATCGCTCACGAATATTTCCACAACTGGACCGGCAACCGCATCACCTGCCGCGATTGGTTTCAGTTGAGCCTCAAGGAGGGCTTCACCGTCTTCCGCGACCAGGAGTTCTCCGCCGACATGGGTTCGCGCGGGGTCAAGCGGATCCAGGACGTGGGCCTGTTGCGCACCCATCAGTTCGCCGAGGATGCGGGCCCCCTGGCCCATCCGGTGCGGCCCGACAGCTATATCGAGATCAACAACTTCTACACCGTCACCGTCTACGAGAAGGGCGCGGAACTGATCCGTATGCTGCGCACCCTGCTGGGCCGGGCGGGATTCCGCCGCGCCACCGATCTCTATTTCGAGCGCCACGACGGCCAGGCGGTGACCACCGAGGACTTCGTGCGCTGCATGGAGGACGCCTCCGGGCGCGACCTGACCCGGTTCCGCCGCTGGTACGACCAGGCCGGCACCCCGGTGGTGACGGCCGCGGACGCCTACGATCCCGAGAGGCGCGAATACCGCCTCACCCTGCGCCAGCACTGCGCCCCGACCCCCGGTCAGCCGCACAAGGCGCCCTTCCACATCCCCGTGGCCCTGGGCCTGCTGGGGGCGGGCGGCCGGGCCATCCCCCCGGTCCTGGCCGACGGCCGTCCCGGGGACCTCCTGGAACTCACCGGGCCCGAACAGACCTTCGTCTTCCGCGACGTGCCGGAACGGCCCCTGCCGTCCCTGTTGCGTGGCCTTTCGGCGCCGGTGAAGCTGGAATATCCCTATACTGCGGAGGACCGCTGCTTCCTCATGGCCCACGACCCCGATCCGGTCAACCGCTGGGACGCCGCCCAGGGGCTGTTCCGGGACGAGATCCTGAGGCGCCTGGAATCTCCCGATGCGGCCCTGCCCGAGGGCCTGACGGCGGCCTTCCGCCATGCCCTGCTGGACGACCGCAGCGAGGCGGCCCTGGTGGCCGAGGTCCTGACCCTGCCCGGCGAGGCCTGGCTCGCCGATCAGCTGGAGGAGGTGGACCCCCTGGCCCTGCACGCCGCCCGCGAAGGGCTGCGCCGTGCCCTGGCGGAGACCCTGGCAGGGGATCTGCGCGCCCGTTACGAGGCCCTCGGGGCCATCGGCCCCTACCGCCTGGAGGCCGCCGAGATCGGCCGCCGCCGCTTGCGCAACCTGTGTCTGGGCTGTCTCGCGGCCCTCGACCGGGACGACACCTGGGAACTCTGCCGCGCCCAGTTCGAGCAGGCCGACAACATGACCGACCGCGGCGCCGCCCTGCGCCTGCTCGCCGACGCCCCCGACCGCTGGCGGCGGCCGGCGCTGGAGGCCTTCCATCGCCAATGGCGGAACGATCCCCTGGTCCTGGACAAGTGGTTCCAGGTCCAGGCCCTGGCCCCGCGCCGCGGCACCCTGGAACAGGTCCGCGCCCTCGCTCGTCACCCCGATTTCAGTCTCGGGGTCCCCAACCGGGTGCGCAGCCTCCTGGGCGCCTATGCGCTGGGTAACCCCACGGCCTTCCACCGTCGCGACGGGGGAGGCTACGCCTTCCTGGTGGATCAGATCCTACGTCTCGACCCCCTCAATCCCCAGGTGGCGGCACGCCTGCTACGCTCGTTGGACCGCTGGCGCCGCTACGCGCAGCCCTATGCCGCGGCCATGCGCGCCCAGTTGCAGCGGGTGGCCGACGCCGAGGTCTCGCGCGACCTCTACGAGGTGGCGGCCAAGAGCCTGGAGGGGGCATGAAGGCCCTGCTGCTGGCGGCCCACGGCAGTCGCCGGGCGCCGTCCAACAGCGAGGTGGCGGCCCTGGCGGAACGCATGGCCGGCCTGGCCGGGCCGGGATGGGCCTGGGTGGGGCACGGTTTCCTGGAACTGGCCAGCCCCGATATCCCCGCCGCCGTGGACCAGGCGGTGGCGGCGGGGGCCGACGAGATCCTGGTGCTGCCCTATTTCCTTGCCGCCGGTCGCCACGTGCGCGAGGACCTGCCGGCGCAGGTGGAGACGGCCCGCCGCCGTCACGCCGGGGTGGCGATCCGCCTCGTCCCCCACCTGGGGGCCGCGCGCGGGCTCGCGGAGCTGCTGTGGCGGGAGGTGGCGGCCGCGGATGCCTGAGCGAGGGACGGATGGGACCCAGGGGCCTCGGTCGTCGTTTGGGACAAGGCCCGAAGACAACGGGTCTTGGGATCGATTGCTGTCGATTTTATCGCGCTGACGTGCCACCCGGCCCTGTAGGTTGGGTCGGCGTGGCGTGACCCATTGGATCCCATGGGCGTCTCCGGGGTGCACTGCCGCTCGTCCCGACGGTTGCGGCAATCGGTGATGTGACGAAGGAGAATCGTACGCCTCCGCATTCTTCCCATAGGCATCGACGTAGGAGCGGCTTTGGCCGCAATCCGAGGTGGTCAGTGCGTGCAGGAATCTCCCGGCTGAAGCCGCTTCCACGCAAGGCACCGGGCGGCCCGCTGAAAACCAGGAGAGCGGGAAGTCGCGTTTCCGGGTTCCGTGGTCTAAAGAGTCCAGGGAAGGCCCCTTTCAACATCCTGTCAGGGGCCCGAGTCCCCTCTGCTCGGCCATCCAGTGGACGAGGCCCTGGTCATCTTGATTGCGCGTTTCATCCGGCTTTCCCTCAAACGGTCAGGTATTGCCTGATCAGTTCGTCGTTCAGCTCCGCCATGGCCCCCTCGGCCATACATCGCCCGCGGTCGAGGATGACGAAGCGGTCACCCACGCGCCGCGCAAACGGCAGCTTCTGTTCTACCAATAACACCGTCAGCCCCATCTCGTCGATCAGTCGGCGGACGATGTCGCCGATCATGGACACGATGTTCGGCTGGATGCCCTCGGTGGGCTCGTCCAGGATCAGCAGCTTCGGGTCGATCACCAGGGCGCGGGCGATGGCCAGTTGCTGTTGCTGTCCGCCGGACAGGTCGCCGCCGCGGCGTCCAAGCATCTCGGCGAGTACCGGGAAGAGTTCGTAGATGAAGTCCGGGATCCGCTTCAGGCCGTCATGGCGGGCCGGCAGACCGATCCGCAGGTTCTCCTCCACCGTCAGCAGGGGAAAGATCTGCCGCCCTTGGGGTACATAGCCCAATCCCAGGGAGGCGCGCGCCTCGGCCCTGCGGTCTTGGATCGGCTCGCCATCGTAGAGGATCTCCCCGGAACGAATCCGAAGCAGGCCCATGACCGATTTCAGGAACGTGGTCTTGCCCACCCCATTGCGTCCCATCAACACCGTACACTGGCCCCTCGGGACCTGCATATCCACGTCCCAAAGTGCTTGCGAGGCACCATAGAACTGATCGAGGTGGCGGACCTTCAGCATGTCATTCCCCCAGGTAGACCTCGACGACCCGGGGATCGCTCTGGACCTCGTCCATGCTGCCTTCCGCCAGCACGCGACCCTGGTGGAGCACGGTCACCCGCGAATCCAGCGCCCGCACAAAATCCATGTCGTGCTCGACGACCACCAGTGAGTGTTCCCCGGCCAGTGAGCCCAGCAATTCCACCGTACGGTCCATCTCCTGATGGGTCATGCCGGCGGCCGGTTCGTCTACCAGCAACAACAGCGGGTTCTGCATCAACAACATGCCGATCTCCAGCCATTGTTTCTGCCCGTGCGAAAGCGCGCCGGCCAGGCGGGCCGCCTCCTGCGTGAGGCCAATGATGTCCAAGACTTCTTCGATGCGCTCCTTCTGCTCTGGCGTCAGACGCGCCATGAGGGTGGCCCACACGGACTTGGGTCCGGCCATAGACAGCTCCAGGTTCTCGAACACCCGGTGCTGTTCGAACACCGTCGGCTTCTGGAACTTGCGCCCGATCCCGGCATGAACGATCTCCGCCTCATCCATAGCGAGCAGATCCAGGCGTTGCCCGAACCAGCAGTTCCCTTTGTCCGGACGGGTCTTCCCGGTGATGATATCCATCATCGTGGTCTTTCCTGCGCCATTCGGACCGATGACGCAGCGCAGCTCCCCCACGTTGACGTAGAAGTTCAGCCCGTCGATGGCTTTGAATCCATCGAAGCTGACCGACACGTCCTCCATGTACAGCAGGGTGCCGTGAGAAAGATCCGACTGTTCCAGATCCGTGGCGACCTCGGCGTCGAATACGGGGCCACGGGCATGTGAAGGGCCGTCCGTCACCTCGTGTTCACCCGATGCATCCACCCCGCGACACCCCGAGGCAGGAACAAGGTCACGAGTACGAACAATCCACCCAGGGCGAAGAGCCAGGCCTCCGGCAGCACCGCGGTAAACCAGGTCTTGGCGTAGTTCACGCCCAACGCCCCGAGTACCGCACCATACAAGGTGGCACGGCCGCCGATGGCCACCCACACCACCACCTCGATGGAGTTCAGTGGCTGGAACTCGCTGGGGTTGATGATCCCCACTTGCGGCACGTACAGGGCCCCGGCGATACCTGCGAGTACCGCGGAAAAGGTAAAGATCGCCAACTTGAAGTGTTCGACCCGATAGCCGGTGAAGCGCGTGCGATCCTCGGCGTCCCGGATTGCGACCACCACCTTTCCGAGCCGCGACTCGACGATGCCCCGGCAGGCCAGGTAGCCCACCCCCAGGGCCACACCGGAAGCGATGAACAGGCCCAGGCGGGTGGCATCGGACTGCAGGCTGAACCCGAGGATCTCCTTGAAGTCGGTGAGGCCGTTGTTGCCGCCGAAACCCATCTCGTTTCGGAAGAAGGCGAGCATCAGGGCATAGGTCAGGGCCTGGGTGATGATGGACAGATAGACCCCGGTGACCCGGGAGCGGAAGGCGAACCAGCCGAAGACGAAGGCCAGCAGCCCCGGCACCAGCATCACCATGAGCATGGCGAACCAGAACTGGTCGAAGCCGTGCCAGAACCACGGCAGTTCGTGCCAGTTGAGGAAGACCATGAAGTCCGGCAGATCGGGGTTGCCATACACCCCCCGGTCACCGATCTGGCGCATCAGGTACATGCCCATGGCGTAGCCACCGAGGGCGAAGAAGGCCGCATGCCCCAGGCTGAGAATACCCAGATAGCCCCACACCAGGTCCACCGCCACCGCCAGCAGGGCGTAGGTCAGGTACTTGCCCAGCAGGGTCAGGCTGTAGCCGCTCAGATGCAGGGCGTGGTCCGCCGGCAGGGTCGCCAGCACCGGTACCACGATCAGGGTGACGGTCAGCGCGAGCAGGAACACCTGGCTGCCGCGGTCGCCTTGCAGGATACGAAAGACCGCCATGGATCAGCCCTCCGCGGCGCGGCCCTTTTGCGGGAACAGGCCCCGCGGCCGTTTCTGGATGAACAGGATGACGAACACCAGGATCAGGATCTTGGCCATCACCGCCCCCGCCCAGGGTTCCAGGAACTTGTTGGCCACCCCCAGGCCGAGGCCGCCGATCAGGGTTCCCCACAGGTTGCCCACCCCCCCGAACACCACCACCATGAAACTGTCCACGATGTAGGCCTGACCCAGATTGGGCCCAACGTTGGTCAGTTGCGACAGGGCCACGCCCGCGATCCCGGCGATACCCGATCCCAGACCGAAGGTCAGGGCATCCACGCGCGCCGAGTGCACCCCCATGGCGCGGGCCATGGCCCGGTTCTGCGAGACCGCGCGTACCTGCAGGCCGAGGCGGGTGCGCTTGAGCACCAGAAACAGACCGGCGAACACCAGCAGGCAGAACAGGATGATATACATACGATTGTAGGTCAGCGACAGTACCGGGTTGACCTGCCACGAGCCACTCATGAAGCCGGGGTTGGCGACCGGCACGTTCTGCGGGGAGATCAGGGTGCGTGCTGTCTGTTGCAGGATCAGGCTGATGCCAAAGGTCGCCAGCAGGGTCTCCAGGGGGCGTCCGTACAGGAAGCGGATCACCCCGCGCTCGATGGCGATGCCCACTACTCCCGAGACCATGAAGGCCGCCGGTATGGCGAGCAAAAGGGCCAGCCCCGTCGTCTCCGGCAGGAGTCGCTGGATCAGGTAGGTGGTGTAGGCTCCAAGCATGATGAGTTCGCCATGGGCCATGTTGATGACCCCCATGACACCGAAGGTGATGGCCAGGCCGATAGCCGCCAGCACCAGCACCGAACCCAGGCTCAGGCCGAAGAACAGGGTCTCGATCTGGGCGAACAGCTTCACCCGGTCCTCGATCTTGCCCAAGGCGTCTTGGGCGGCCTGTTTCACCCTGGGGTCGGGATCGGACGCCGCCAGTCTGACCAGGGCTTGGCGCGCCACCGGCTGGAGGCTATCGCCCACCATCGCGATGGCCTGCAAGCGTACCCGCGGAGCGTCGGAGGCCAGCCGGCCCAGGGCCAGAACCAGTTGCATGGCCTCGCGGACCGCGGGGTCGGTCTCCTTTTCGAGGCGTGGGGCGAGCAGCGTCGCCTGTGCCGGCGAGGGGTTGGCAAGCAGGGCCTGCACCGATTTCAGGCGCCGCGCGGGGTCGCCGCTGTCGAGATCGCGGGTGGCGAGGATGCCCCGTATCACCCGCCGCAGGCGGTTGTTGATGGCGATCTTCTTCAGCTTGCGCCTCTTGAACTCGCCCAGCGGCTCGCCGCTGAGCACGTCGGTGGCGAGGTATTTGTGCCCCTTCTTTGTCGCCCATACCAGGCGTCCGCTCTTCTTGAGCACACGCAGGCGGCCGCTGAGCACGCCCTCGAGCAGCTCGTAGCGTTTGGGATGGGGGGAGGCGGCCAGTTTCGCCAGCGCCTCCGCCTTGTCTGCAAAGTGATTTCCGGTCAGGATCCGGAAGATCGCGTCTAGCCTGGGATCGCCGGTATCGACCCGGCCGGCATATGCCGAAGGTGTCAGCAGGCACAGCAACAGGAGGATCCTGAGGGTCATGATCGTGTCTTTCGTCCACGGGTGGCCGGCAGGAGGTGCAGCTCCCGCCGGCCGTCGTCATGCGGCCGGGCTCAGTAGTTCTGCCCCGAGCACTTGCCTGTCTTGACGTTGTAGTTACCACAGGAGAGCGGCTTGCGCCAATCGGCGATCAGATCCCTGGAGCCCGGTAAGTAGTCCGACCAGGCATCACCCACCACCTCCGGGGTGCGATAGACGATATCGAACTGGCCGTCGTCCTGGATCTCTCCGATCAGTACCGGTTTGGTGATGTGGTGGTTGGGCATCATCGCGGCGTAGCCACCAGACAGGTTGGGTACGGTGACGCCGATCATGGCATCGACTACCTTTTCGGGATCGGTGGTGCCGGCCTTCTCGACTGCCTTGATCCACATGTTGAAGCCGATGTAGTGCGCCTCCATGGGATCGTTGGTGACGCGATCGTCGTTCTTGACGAACTTGTGCCATTTCTCGATGAACTCGTCGTTGGCCTCGGCGTCCACGCTCTCGAAGTAGTTCCAGGCCGCGAGGTGACCCACCAACGGCTTGGTGTCGATTCCGGACAATTCCTCCTCGCCCACGGAGAAGGCAATCACCGGGATGTCCTCGGCGGAGATGCCCTGGTTACCTAGCTCCTTGTAGAAGGGTACGTTGGCGTCACCGTTGATGGTGGAGACCACGGCGGTCTTCTTTCCATGGGAACCGAACTTCTTGATCCGAGCCACCTCGGACTGCCAATCCGAGAAACCGAACGGCGTGTAGTTGACGATAATGTCCTTGGCGGAAAAACCTTTTGATTTCAGATAGGCCTCGAGGATCTTGTTGGTGGTGCGTGGATAGACATAGTCGGTCCCTTCCAGTACCCAGCGCTTCACGCCTTGGCCCATGAGGTAGTCCACCGCCGGGATGGCCTGCTGGTTGGGCGCGGCGCCGGTGTAGAAGACATAGTGGGAGGACTCCTCGCCTTCGTACTGGACAGGGTAGAACAGGGGGACCTTCAGTTCTTCCACCACCGGCAGGACCGATTTGCGGGAGACCGAGGTCCAACAGCCGAAGATGGCGGTAACGCCATCCTTGGAGATCAACTCGCGCGCCTTCTCGGCGAACAGTGGCCAGTTGGAGGCGGGGTCGACCACCACCGGTTCGAGTTTCTTGCCCAGCAGGCCCCCCTTCTTGTTCTGTTCATCGATGAGCATCAGCAGGGTGTCCTTGAGCGTGGTCTCAGAGATCGCCATGGTCCCTGAAAGCGAGTGCAGGATACCCACCTTGATGGTATCGGCCGCCTGTGCGGCGGCCGTGATCGCCAGTGTGGCGACTGTGGTCAGCGCCAAGCCGAGCCGGCGCAAGGTGATAGAACGGTGCATCTGATCGGGTCCCCCTGAGGTGAAGTTCGTACTGTCTCGGCGCCTGCTAGGGCGCGCCTCACCCCGTTTGGAAGGCAGAAGTCATGCCAGGCACGCGCACCATTGAAATACGAGAGATTGTCACGGGGTGTCGGGGTATATGTGGGGGCGGATGCACCAAACCGATGCATCCTGTCCTGGCGTATGCCCCTTATTGGTGCAGACGGCGAAGGGGCGGGGAGGCGTCTACGGACCACAGGGCGAAAAGATTTACGTGGGATGGGTATATAGGCATGGAAATTCCATAGGTTCCCCTGTTCAGAGCACCTTCAGTATCACCGAGGCGATGAGAAAATAGTTGCTGACCCCGAGAATGTCGATGGCGGTGGTGACGAAAGGGCCGGTGGCGATGGCCGGGTCGGCCCCGATGCGATGGAATACCATGGGCAGGATGATGGCGATCACTGCCGCTCCGGTCATGTTGGTGAGGATGGTGAGGCCGACGATGGTGCCCAGGTCGGGGTCACCGAACAGCCACAGGCTGGCCAGGGCAAGGGCGATGCCGTAGATCACTCCGAGCATCAGGCCGACCCACAACTCCTTGAGGATGTAACCGCGCGCCTGACTGAGGTCCAGATGGCCGGTGGCCAGGCTGCGTACCGCGACCGTGGCCGACTGGGTGCCGACGTTGCCGGCCATGCCCATGACGATGGGCAGGAAGGCGGACAGGGCGAGCAGACGCGCCAGCAATCCCTCGAAGTGGTCGATCACCGCGGTGGCCGCGAGCCCCCCGAGAAAGGCCGCGAACAGCCAGGGCAGGCGGATCTGCATGATCTTGAGGGGTGACTGGGTGGACATCTCGGCCTCGTCCGTACCGGCCATCTTGAGCATGTCCTCGGTGGTCTCGTCCTGGATCACGTCCACGATATCGTCCATGGTGACCACACCGCACAACTGTCCGGCCTCGTCCACCACCGGGATGGCGAGGATGCGGTATTGCTCCACCAGACGGGCCACCTCTTCCTGGTCGTCGTCGGTACGCACCCGGATCACCCGCGGGTTCATGATCTCCGCCAGGCGTTGCTCGGGGCGGGCCAGCAGGAGCTGGCGCAGGGAGATCACCCCGAGCAGGCGTTTGCCGGTGTCCACGACATAGAGATAGAACACCATCTCCACGTCGCTGAGACCGCGCAGGGCCTCCACCGCATCCTCCACCGACATGTCCTCGGGCAGGGCGAAGACGTCCGTGGTCATGATCCCGCCGGCGGTATCGGCAGCGTACTGGAGGAGTTCCTCCACCTCCTCCTGGCTGGTCTCGTCCAGGCCCTCCATCAGGCGCTCGGCCAGTTCCGGGTCCTGTTCCGCGATGAGATCGGTGAGGTCGTCGGGGGGGAGTTCGTGCAAGACCGGGAACAGGGCCTCGGCGGGGGTCTCGCGCAGGATCCGCTCACGCAGTTCGGGGTCGAGTTCCGACAGGCAGTCGGCCGCCTGGTGCGTGTCCTCGATGGCGTGAAAGACCTCCAGGGCTTCGTTCGGGGGGAGCAGGGAGAGGATCTGGGCCAGGTCCGAGGCGTGAGTCTTGGCCAGGATGCGTTTCAGTGGCGCGCTCGCGCCCCGGTGATGGAGACGGATGATGGCGTCCAGGACCAGGCGGTTGCGTTTCGATATGTGCGACATGCCGATAGCCTGCGTGAAAGTTGGGCCTTGCGCTGGCCAGTCGTCCTATACCCGTCGTACGTGAATATTTCCATCCTTCGGTCCGTAAACGGCACTTCCCTGTGCCACTCCTCGTTTTTCGAGGGTCTTCCTCGTGCTCCTGGGCAAGGCGCGGAAGCGAGTCATAGCGGGGGACTATGGCGAGCAATCGCCACACCGCCCAGGGGTGCGAGGGGCGGCCGCAGTAGCGAAATATTCACGTGCGACGGGTATATCCATCAGAGATGGGGGGCCTCATGCGGGCCCCGTCAGGTGGGGAAAAGGGGCGGATACCGAAACTCAGCGCAGGCGCCGGGAACCCTCGTCGCCCTGCTGCTCCGACACATGCAGGCTCGACTCCAGGTAATCCAGGCGCTCACGCAGTTTCTTGTTGTACAGCTTGTTGAGGGTCGTGGCCGGGCGTGGCTTCCATTCGTCGGTGATGGCGGCCAGGGCCTCCTCCAGTTGCCACTTGTACGTATAGCCTTGGCCTTGGAGGCGTTGCACTGCATCGATCTGGGCCTTGCTGAGGTAGTTGCGATCGAGAGCGGCGATATCCGCCGGCGTGACCTCCATGGGGTAGAGTTCGGCCGCGAACAGGATCAGTGCCTCCTGTTTGTCGTCGTAGTGCGCGCGTTTCCGGATCAGCTCACGGAAATGGACGGGCGGGGTCAGCTTGCGGCCTTCCAGATCGGCCAGGGGGGCGGTGTCCACGCCGTGGCGCTTCAGGTAGTCCGTCACCTCCGGGGTGATCTGGAAATAGACCTGGGTGTAGACCCGCTGATTGAAGACATTCTGGAGCACGAACAGCATGACGAAACAGATCGCCGCCGCCATCACCGGGGTGGAGGCCCAGCCCGAGGCAATGTTCGCCAATACCCGCCAGCGGATCTGTTTGGCCCCCTTGCGCCCGTGCAGCAGGCCGATCCCCACCACCGCGCCCACCACGGCCTGGGAACTGGAGACCGGGATCAGGGGGATGGTGGGCAGGCCCAGGCTGAGGAGGGTGTGTTCCAGACCGGTGGACGCGAACAGGAACAGCACCACCGCCTGGGATATGACCACCACCCAGGCCGCCACCGGGGTCAGCGGCAGCAGGCTGTCGCCGACGGTCATCATCACCCGTTTCGAATAGGTGAACACCCCCACACCGATGGCGATGGCGCCGAGCAGAAAGAGCTGCTGGATCGAGGTGAAGGTGAACAGGTGATCCACATGGAAATCGGTGAACGGCGAGGAGGCGACGAACACCCCCATAACGTTGGCGATGTTGTTGGCGCCCAGGCTGTAGGCGCCGAAGGCCCCGGCCAGGATCAAGCCGATGCGGGTGTAGGCATCCAGGCTGATGAGGTGGATCTGCGCCTTGCGGATCGCCCAGGTGGTGATCCTGTAGATGATCATGGAGAACAGGGCGCCGAGGATGGGGGCGGCGATCCAGGTGCCGACGATCTTGCTGAGCATGGTCATGTCGGTGATGGAGCCGCTGTACCAGTTCCAGCCCACGATGGCCCCGACGATGGCCTGGGTGGTGGAGACCGGTAGGCTCAGGCGGGTCATCCAGTACACCGTGACCGCGGCGGCCAGGGCCGTCATGAAGGCCCCGGCGAGGGCATTGACGCTGCCCAGCTTGCCCAGTCCGTGGGCGGCGCCGGCACCGCTGATGACCGCCCCCAGGAGGATGAAGACCGCCGAGATCACGGCCGCGGTCTCGAAGCGGATCATGCGCGATCCCACGGCGGTGCCGAAGACGTTGGCGGCGTCGTTGGCACCCAGGGACCAGCCCAGGAACAGGCCGCTGGACAGATAGATCAGGATGGAGATATCCACGGGCATCTTCTCCGGTAGGGGCACCCCGAAGGGTTCAGGGTGTCCGTGTGGGGCAGGGGCGCCCCATCATTCGTGATCGTCGGGCGATCGGACACGGGGGCGAAGCGAAAACCGCCTTTTGTCTTTGCGGACCGAAAAAAGGCCGGGATGGCCACTCTCCAAGGCTCCACCCAGTCGTGACGCGCCTACAGCGAGCGCTTGATGGTATAGATGGCGATCCATTCGCCCGCGTCTTCGGCGTCGTCGGCCAGTTCGTCCAAGGCGTCCACGAAATAGCGGAAGTGCAGCTTCTGGTCGAGGCCCAGCGCGCTGTCGAAGATGGCGCGTTTCAGGCGCACCGCCAATTCGTCCACCTCGTTCTCGAAGAAGCTGATCTTGTGTACGTGGTCGTCCACCGCGTCGATGTTCTTGAAGAAGGCGCGGGCCGCCCGCACCGTCGCCTCCACGCACTTGACCGCATTCGCCACCAACTCCCGATACAGATCCGGCGTGCCCTCCGGGGCGAGGGCGATATCGGGCTTTTCGATCTCGAAGGCCGTGGCGATCCCGGAGTAGCTGTCGATGAGGTAGTCCAGGTCCTGGATCAGGCTGAGCACGTCGGCACGCAGGTCGGGGATGAGCATCTCCGTGTACAGGGCGCGGCCGATCCGGTTGGCGGTCTCGTTCGCGGACTTCTCCTGGGCGGTCAGCCGCTCCGCCTTGGCATCGAAGTCCGGATCCGCGCCATGGTCCACGTAGTGGGAGACCAGCTGCTCGAACATGAGTCCCGCGTCGGAGAGCTGGTTCAGAAAATCGTCGATTTCGGTCTCGATGGCCTTGGATTTGCCGAACAGTGTCAAGCGCATGCGTCTGTACCTTGGGGCGGCGTTGTCGATGGAGGGGAAGCATAGCCGGGATTGGGCGGCGTTGTCACAAAAAGTTCACATTTCGGCCCGCTCAAGGTGAGGCGGACCCGCCGGATCGAGCCGACCTGATGGTGCCGGAGAGCTTCGGGATCTTCGCTGTCGGCGAGAACATGCCGACCTTGGATCTGGTGCGCCTTCGAGGCCGTGCGGGATCGCGCGGCCCGAGGCGGGCAGCTTCCGCGGCGAACGTGGGCGGCCCGGGCGCGGCCTTGCGGGATCTGGGTGGACTCTATCGGGAGCGGGCCGAGGCCCAGGTCGGGATCGACGAGTATTGCCCTTGTTCACCCCGGTGCTGGGGAGCGGGCGAACTTCTTGATCTTGTACCAGAGGGAGCGCTCGCTGATCTGCAGCAGGCGCGCCGCCGCCGCCTTGTTACCCTGGGTTCGCTCCAGGGCGGCCTGGATGTACCGCCGTTCGAGGGCCTCCAGGGCCGCGGGCAGGGCCAGGGAGGCGGGAGCCGTCTGTCCCGGCGCTGGCGGGTCGGCGGGTTTCTCGGCCCCGACGATCTCCCGCGGCAGGTGCTCCGGACCGATGGGACCGCCGCCGCTGAGGACCAGCGCCCGTTCCACGACGTTCTGGAGTTCGCGCACGTTGCCGGGCCAGGGATAGGCGGCGAGCAGGTCGAGCACCCCGGGCCTCCAGCGTTCGCGGGCGGCGTCCGCGGGGAGGCGTTGGCCGAGAAAGGTCTCCGCCAACAGGGCGATGTCCCCCTTCCGCTCCCGCAGGGGTGGCAGATCGATGCGCAGCACGTCCAGGCGGTAGAGGAGGTCCTGGCGCAGGCGGCCCTGGGCCACGGCCTCCCCGGGGTCGCGGTTGGTGGCCGCCACCACGCGCAGGTCCAGGGCGATCGGGCGGTCGCCGCCGAGGCGTTCCACCACGCCCTCCTGGAGGGCGCGCAACAACTTGGCCTGGAGGCCCACGGGCATCTCGGTGACCTCGTCCAGGAACAAGGTGCCCTGGTCGGCCATCTCGAAGCGCCCGCGGTGGCCCTTGACCGCGCCGGTGAAGGCGCCGCGCTCGTGGCCGAAGAGTTCGCTCTCCATGAGGTCGGCGGGCAGCGCGGCGCAGTTGACCGGCACCAGCAGGCCAGTGCGCCCCGAGGCCTGATGCAGGGCCTTGGCCACTAATTCCTTGCCGGTGCCGGTCTCGCCGCAGATCAGGACCGGCGAGCCGCTGGGCCCGATCTGGGCGATCAGGCGGCGCAGTGCCTGCATGGGCGCGCTCTGGCCCAGGAGGCCGTGGTCCCGGCCCTCCAGGGCCCGGCGCAGGTAGCGGTTCTCCCGCCGCACCCGGTCCAGGGCCAGGGCGCGTTCCACCGCCAGCTCCACGGCGTCCATCTCGAAAGGACGCAGGATATAGTCGCTGGCCCCCTCCTTCATGGCGTTCACCGCGGTCTCCACGGTGCCGTAGGCGGTGATCACGATGACCGGCACCTCGTCACCCTGGGCGCGCAGGGCGCGGAGCAGGGCGAGGCCGTCCATCCGCGGCATCCGCAGGTCGGTGAGGATGAGGTCGGCGGCCTGGCGCTGTTGCCGTTCGAGGGCCTCGCGGCCGTCGCCGGCGGTCACCAGGGTGTAGCCCAGGCCGCGGAGCATGATCTCCAGCACCCGCCGCATCTTGGGCTCGTCGTCCACCACCAGGATGCGTTCACCGCTCACGGTTCGGGGCCCTCCTGCAGATAGAGGCTGAAGCGCGCCCCCCCGAGGGGACTGGCGTCCACCCGGAGGCGGCCCCCGTGGAGGCGCGCGAGTTGTTGCACGATGCTCAGGCCGAGGCCCGTGCCCCCCGCGCGGCGGGAGACGAAGGGTTCGAGGATGCGCTCCCGCTCCGCGGCGGGCACGCCGGGGCCATCGTCGTCCACCTGGATCTCGACGCCGCCGGTCACCGGCCGGGCGTGGACCTCCACCCGCCCGCCGGGCGGCAGGACCTGGACCGCATTGAGCAGGAGGTTGAAGAGCATCTGTTTCAGTTGGTCGCGGTCGCAGGTGAGCACCTGCGGGGCGCCGTCCAGGTCGATCTCCAGGTGGATGCCTTTGTGCTCGAACTTGCCCAGGAGCAGTTGCCGCACCTGTTCGAGGGTGGCCGCCAGGGGGGTCGGCAGGAATTCGGGGGGGCGTGGCCGGGCCGCGTCGAGGAGGGCGCTCACCAGTTGGTTGATGCGGTCGCATTCCTCGATGATGTAGGTGGCCATCTCGCGGCCCTCGGGGTCGAGCCCGGGGCGGCGGGCCAGGAGTTGGGCCGAGGAACGGAGGATGCCGAGGGGGGTGCGGATCTCGTGGCTGAGGTTGGCGGCCATCTCCCCGGCGGCGGCCAGCTTGCCCATGCGCAGGAGATCGGCCTCGTAGCGTTGCAGGGCCTCGCTCAGGTCGTGGAAGGCGGCGCCGAGTTCCGCCACCTCGCTGCTCCCGCCCACTTCGGGGATGGGGGCCTTGCGGTCCCGGGCGAAACGGCGGGTGTAGTCGGTGAGCCGTTGGAGGGGCCGGCTCACCCGCGCGGCGATACGGATCGCCAGCAGGCCGGTGGCGCCGATGGTGACCCCGAGCAGGCCCAGCATCCACTCCAACAGGCGCCGTACCGGGGCGAAGGCCCGGGCCTCGGAGGTGAGCACCAGGACCTTCCAGCCGAGCCCGCCGAGGCCGCGGTAGCCGGTGGAGCCGGCCCAGCTCAGGAGCACCGGCCCGAGGGGGGGGAGGATGGGGGGCGTGGCCAGGGTGCCGTGCCGGGTCAGACCGGCCACCAGGCGGTGGCTCCCCGGCATCCGCCCCCAGGCCTCTCCCACGTCGCCGAGAGAGGTGGCCAACAGCTGCCCGCGGGCGTCCATCAGGAGGGCGTGGATGCCGGATTCGCCGTGCCCGCCGGCGTCCAGCAGGCGTTCCACCTCGCTCCAGTCGAACTCGGCGCGCAGGCGTCCCAGGGGGCGGTGGCTGTAGGCGTCCTCAAGGGTCACCTCCAGCGGCAGGATGCGCCCCCCGGGCGGCCCCTGGGGGCGGCCCAGGAGGACGGCGGTGTCGTTGAGGCGCAGGCCTTGGCCTCGGGGCGGCAGTGGCGCCGGAAGGCCGATCCGGGCCGGGTCCGCGGCCGCGGCGATGCGTCCGTCGTGGATCGCGACGAGATCCTGGTAGACGCCATGATAGGCCTTCACCAGGTCGCGCAGGAAGCGCGCCAGGCGTTTGTCCAGATCGTCCAGGCGCAGCTCCTGCATCACCTCCAGGCGCCGCCAGCCCACCAGGTTCTGCAGGCGCTCGAACATCAGGGCGTCGATGCGCGCCATCAGGGCGGTCGCCTGGGCCTCCAGGTTGAGGCGGATCTGGCGCTCCAGGGCGGTGCGCGAACGGTCGTAGGCGAGCACGGTCAGCGCCCCGCTGGCCACCAGGATCAGGCCGAGAAAGGCCCCCAGCAGGACATGGCGGATGGTCACCGTTTGCCTCCCGAGGGGCTGGGCACTACCATGCCGCGGTGTGAAGTCTCCCATTCACCGTCTCCCGCGCCGTTCATGGTGGCCCATCATAAGGGTTCTGGGCGTCCTTTGTCTGGCCTGCGGCTGGGGGCCGGGCCGGGCGGGGCCTGCGGATACGCTGCGCCTGGGCGGTTATCTGAGCGTGCGGGGAGAGGCCCCGCGCGGCGCCCCCAATCGCCTCGATCTGCACGATCTGAGTCTCTTCGCCGGTTGGGATCCGGGGGGGCGCTGGCGCCTGTTCGGCGAGTTCGAGTTGGGCGAGGCCTTGGTGGTGCGGGAGGGGCGGCTGCGCACCGACCAACGGGAATTCGACTACGAACGCCTCTATGCCGAGTACGATCTGCGTCCGGACCTGAAGCTGCGCCTGGGTAAGTTCCTGACCCCGGTCGGACGCTGGAACCTGATTCACGCCGATCCCCTGGTGTGGACCACCCGCCGGCCGCTCACCACCGAGCTGCCCTTCGCCGCCCATGCCAGCGGCCTGTCCCTGTTGGGGGAGGGGGCCTGGCATGGCGGGGTCTTCGACTATCAGTTGTTCGTGGACGACTCCCTCGCCCTGGACCCCGACCGCGGCGACCGGCCCCTGGCCGGTGGCGCGGGGATGGGGCTGCACGACAGTTTCGATCACGCCCTGGGCGGCCGTCTGCATCTGCTCTCGGCCGACGCCAGGGATGGGCTGGGTGCCTCTCTGGCGTGGTTCCGGAGGCGCGGCGAGGCGGCGGACCGGCTCCTCCTGGGGGGGGACTGGCATCGTCGCCGGGGGCGTCTGGTGCTGGATTCGGAGGCCTTCTACCGGTTCGGGCGCTCGGCGGACGATTGGGGCGGTTTCCTGCAGGCGGTGGCCCGGATCCATGGGGGGCTCCATCTGGTGGGCCGCTACGAATATATCCGCAGCGCGGACCTGGGCGCCGAGGGAGGCGCCGGCCTGCTGGGTTTGACCTGGCGGTTCCATCGCGCCGGGGTGGTCAAGCTGGGTTTTCAGGAGTCCGCCGGACCCAGGGTCCAACCCGACGGCTGGATCCTCTCCTATGGCCTGCTGTACTGAGCCGCCGATGGCGAGAGGGGCATACCGCTCGCAGGTGGGCCTGTGGTCTTGGCCGATCCTGGCGGTGTTGCTGATGGGCATCTCCGGCGGTGCCCTCGCCGCGGCCCCCGGCATCGCGGTGGTGGTCCACGATCCGGCCCTCGCGGCGGGCCTGGACCGCGCCTCTCTGGCGCGTATCTACCGCCGCTGGCAGCGGATCGATACCGCCGGCCGTCCCCTGGTGCCGGTCAACCTGCCCGCCGACGCCCCCCTGCGCCGGGCCTTCACTCAGGCCCTGTTCCGGCAATCGCCCGAGGACATGCGCGGCTTCTGGGACGAACGTTACTTCCAGGGGGTCTCCCCGCCCACCGTACTGGCCTCTCCCGAGGCGGTGGAGAGGTTCGTGCGGCGGACCCCCGGGGCCTTGGGCTATCTGCCGGACTGCCGGACCCCGCCGGACCTGGTGGTGGCCTTGCGCCTGCGCTGGCCGCGGGCGGCGGGCATCGATCCCTTCGGGCTGTGCCAGGAGGGGGACTGAGGGGTTGCGCCGCGGCCTGCGCCCACCGTCCCTGGGCCCGCGGGATCAGTCTGCATCGCCTGGATGAAGGCCGCGGGCCGGAATCCGGGGGACAGGGGGCGGAGAGGTGAGCGCCCCGGCGCTGGGGGGCATGGCGGGTGCCGCCCGCGCGGCAGTATCCCGGATTGCGCTGCGCTTCATCCGGGCTACGCGCCGCTCCCGCGGGGGATCAGTGCTTCTGGTAGGTTCCGATCAATTGCCCTTCGCCGATGACGTGGCCGCGCATGGCCTCCAGGAGTTGCGCCTTGGTGGGGGCGCCGAGGTCTCCGAGGGGCCGATCCAGGGCGTAGAGCTTGAAGAAGTAGCGGTGGCGGCCGATGGGCGGACAGGGGCCGCCGTAACCGGTGCGGTGCCAGTCGTTGACGCCCTCCCGGGTGCCCGCGGGGAGGCGGCTCACGGACTCCGGCAGGCCCCCGGTCTCCGCCGGCAGGTCGTAGAGCACCCAGTGCACCCAGGTCATGCGCGGGGCGGCCGGATCGGGGGCATCGGGGTCGTCCACGATCAGGGCCAGGGCGCGGCTGCCCGGGGGGACGCCGTCCCAGCTCAGGGGCGGTGAGACGTCTTCTCCCTGACAGGTGAAACGCACGGGGATCTCCGCCTCGGGGGCGAAGGCGGGGGAATGGATGTGGATGGTCTGCATGGCGGTTGCTCCCGGCCCCGCAGGGGCCAATGCAGGGAGGCCGAGGCCTCCAAGGATCAACGACAACAGGGGCGCGAGCCCTTTTTTGCGAAGTGGCCGGAACCACCCGGCAAAAAAGGGCTCGCGCCCCCGGCGCCCGTGACCGCGGCGCTCCGGATCGGCGCCGGGCGAATGCCCGTGGCAGTCGTGTCCCGCCTCTTCGAGAATGGCACGGATGCCACGGGCGTGGGCCTGGCGCCGGTACTTGGTGCGGTCGCGAAAGGCCGCGGCCCGCTGCATGCGGGCGGCGTATTTGGCGACGGGGTTGGGCCGTCGCCCGGTCTTGGTCTTCATGGGTCTCGGGTCCTCAGGGTTGGATGGTGATGCCGTGGCGGGCGTACCAGTCACGGTCGAACACCCAGCGCACCCGCTTCACGTCGGGTTGCGCCAGGAGCCGTTTGCGCAGGTGTTTCTGCACCCGGGCCATGGCCTTCTGGGCCGCGATCACCTCGGGGTCGTCCGGATCCTTGTGGCCGAGTTCCGGTCGGATCACGGCCAGGAAGCGCAGGATGGAGACCTGGGGCGAACGCGGCGCGCTCACCTCGGCCACCCCCTGGTGGAGGGATTCTACCCGGAACGGATAGGGATAGGAGGCCACCAGGGGGTCCTTTGCCAGCAGTTCGTTCAGTTGGGCGACCCGCGGATCATAGCTGGCGGCCCACCAGATCAGGGCGATGGCGCCGAGGCCCGATAAGACATAGGCATAGATCCGGGTCCCGCGGTCGAGTTCTGGCATCTGCGTCTACCTCCGACGTCCGCCCTCTCCCAACAGGGGATGTGGTGCGGCCAGGGCGTAATGACCCTGCAATTATGTCGTTGTATTGTGCGGCCTGACCGCCAAGAATTCACCCACATCCATCAATTCGCGGTCGGGGTTTCACATGCACCAGCTCGTCGATCCGTTCCAGAGGCGCATCTCCTACCTGCGGGTCTCGGTCACGGATCGCTGTGACTTTCGCTGCTTCTACTGCCTGCCCAAGGGCTACAAGGGCTTCGCTCAACCGGAGACCTGGCTCACCCCGGGGGAGGTCGAGCGTATCGTCGCCGCCTTCGCGCGCATGGGGGTGTCGCGTATCCGCCTCACCGGGGGCGAACCCCTGGTCCGGCCCGACTGCCTGGAGATCGCCCGCCGCATCGGCGCCTGCGATGGCATCGAAGACCTCTCGCTGAGCACCAACGCCTCGCAACTCGCCCGCCATGCCCAGGGCCTCTACGACGCCGGCGTGCGGCGCATCAACGTCAGCCTGGACAGCCTGCGCCCGGAACGCTTCCGCGAGATCACCCACAACGGCGATCTCGGGCGGGTGCTCGCGGGCCTGCAGGCGGCCAAGGCGGTGGGCATCGACCCCATCAAGATCAACATGGTGGCGATGAAGGGGGTCAACGACGACGAGATCGGCGATATGGTGGAGTTCTGCCTGCGCGAGGGGTTCACCCTGAGGTTCATCGAGACCATGCCGGTGGGTGATTCGGGGCGCAGTGCCGGCGATGGCCATTACCTGAGCCTCCGCCAGGTGCGCGCCGACCTGGAACGGCGTTTCCGGCTCGAGCCGGCGGTGATGGGCGGCGGCGGTCCGGCGCAGTATGTGCGGGTGAAGGGTACCGCCCTGCGCATCGGCTTCATCACCCCCATCTCCCAGCATTTCTGCGAGACCTGCAACCGGGTGCGGCTCTCGGCCGAGGGGACCCTGTACCTCTGTCTCGGCCAGCAGGACCGGGTGGAGCTGCGTGAGCCCTTGCGGGCGGGTGTCTCGGACGAGGATCTGGAGGGCCTGATCCGCGCCGCCATCGCCCGCAAGCCCGAACGGCACGAGTTCCGCGAACGTCCAGATCAAGTGATGCGGGTGATGGCCCTGACGGGGGGCTGAAGCGCCGGCCGGGATGCGCCGCCCCTGTGGGGCGGGGCCCCGCTGAGGTCGGTCAGCCTTTGGCGCCATACACCTCCCGCGGATCGAACAGGGGCTCGGAGGTGATCTCCACCCCCGCCGCGGTGAGGCGATGGAAGAAGCAGCTCCGGCGCCCGGTGTGGCAGGCGGCGCCGCCCGTCTGCTCCACCTTGAGCAGGACGGCGTCGCCGTCGCAGTCCACCAGGACCTCGCGGACTCGCTGGACGTTGCCGCTCTCCTCGCCCTTGTGCCAGAGGCGCCGGCGGGAACGGCTCCAATACACGGCCTCGCCGCTCTCCAGGGTGCGCTCCAGGGCCTCTGGATTCATGCTGGCCACCATCAGGACCTCGCCGCTGGCGGCGTCCTGGGCGATGGCGGTCACCAGGCCGTCACCCTTGTCGAAGTTCAGGATCTCGCGCAGCGGGGGCTGAATCGCCATGGCTCTCTCCGTGGGAATCCGGGGACGCGGGCCCGCGGTTGGGGGCCTTGCCCTGGAAGTAGTAGTCGTAGAGACGGTGCAGGTGGTTGGTGAAACGCCAACCCTCGTTGAAACTGAGGCCGCTGTCGCGGGGGATGATGACCCGCACGTAGAGGCCCTCGGGATGGGCCCGCTTCAGGGCTTCCAGACGCCCCTCCAGGGTCTTCCGGTCCACCGCGACGAAGGCCCGGTCAGGGCCGGCGCGCAACTCGATGCGCTCCCTGCCGGCCACCTTGCGATAGCGCACCTCCACCAGATAGCGGCCCTCGGCGCTGCGCGCCGGCCGCACCAGGGCGTCGTAGGAGAGCTGCAAGCGGTCGTACTCGGCGCGCAGGTCACGGCGTTTGCCCTCGGCCGCCGCCAATGCGGCCTGCTGGGCGCGGGCGGTCTCCTGCAACCCGGCGATGCGCGCCCGCGCCTCGCGCAGGGCGGCCTCGGTCTCCGCGGCGCGGCTGGAGGCGGCCTTCAGGCGTCCTTGCAGATCGTCCGCCCGGTCGCGGGCGCGGGCCAGGTCGAGGCGCAGGGCGGCCACCTGGTCGTCCAGCGCTTTGGCGTGGGCCTTCGCCTCGTCCAAGGCCCTGCCCCGGGCCTGGATCTCTCCCGCCTGTGCCTCCAGGCGCGCGCTCAGGTCGCGGGCCAGGGCCTCGGCACGGGCCAGACGGGCCTCCAGATCGGCCTCGTGGCGCTGCGCCTGCTGCAAACGGCCGGCCTTGGCCGCCGCCTCGGCGCGGCTGGCGGCAAGGGCCTGGCCCTGGGCCTGATGGGCCTGGCGCAGGGCCTCCAGGCGCTTGCGCGCCTCCTGCAGGCGCCGCGCCTGGCGCGCCTGTTCCGCTTCGAGGCCCTGCCGGCGGTGGCTCTCGGCCTGGAGGCGGTCATTCAGGGTCCCGGCCTGCTCCCGCGCGCGCTGCGCCTCCAGCCCCAGGCGCGCCTTCTCCGCGCGCAGGGCCTCGATGCGCCGGGTCTGGCTGGAGATGGCGATCTCCTGTTGCTCGGACGCGGTCTCCAGGCGGGCCACCTGCCGGTGGAGCAGTTCCAGTTCGCTGTTGGCCAGGCGCAGGCGTTGCGCCAGGGTCTCCTTCTCGGCCCCCCGCGCCTTGGCCAGGGCGGTGGCCTCGCGTTCGGCGGCGAGGGTGGCGCGCAGTTCCTCCACCAGTTGCTGGTTGCGCAGCAGCAGGATCACCATGGCCAGGAGGAAGATCATCACCACCACGGTCATGATGTCGGCGAAGGAGGGCCAGAAGCCCTCTTCGTTGTCGCGCCCCGGGCGGTTGAGGCGCAGGTCGGTGAAGCCGCCGCCGGGGATCATGCGTCCTCGGGGGGCAGACGGAAGCCGATGCGCAGGGTCTGTTGCAGGGCGCTCAGCTCGGCATTGGTGATGCGTGCCTGGCCACGGTATTCCTCCAGGGCCTCGACGAGGCGTTGTTGTTGGCCTTCGAGGCCGGCCTGGGCGGTGCTCAGGCGGTCGGTCAGCCGTTGCAGGGCACGTACCAGGCCGGTGAATTCATAGAGGACGTTCTCGGTGCGCACCTGGAAGCGCGGTAACAGGTACTGGCTGGTGACCTGCTCCAGGGCGCTCAGGAGATTGGTCTGGGCGTCGTTGAGTTTGAGATGGAAATAGCCGAAGTAGAGGAAACAGACGATGGCGGTGATGGTGGTGGAGAGGGCGGTGGACATGCCATGGATCACCAGGCCCATGCCGCCCGAGTCCAGGGCCGAGGCGAGCAGGTCCGAGGCGCCGATGAGGGCGATGGATAGGGAGACGATGGTGCCGAACACCCCGGTGAGGATGAGGACGTTGTTGACGAACCGGGGCAGGCTGTTGCGGGTGCTCTCCGCCGCCACCAGGGCCGCGGCCAGGGCCGAGTGGTCGATGGGGGTGCGGTGGGCGTGCAGGAGTTCCAGGGTGCGGTAGCGGCGGTGGATGAGGCTGTCGCCGGGGACCCCGGCGATGGGTTGGGTCTCTTCGCCCTCCAGGTTGTGGATGAACCGGGCCAGGGCGCGCTCCTCGCGGGCGTAGAAGAGGAAGCCCAGGGCCGTCTTCACCAGGCCCGCCAGGAACAGGGCCAGGATGCCGCCGTTGATGACCAGGCCGGTGACCGTCAACTGCTGGCGGAAATAGACCTGATCGATGAAATCCGCCTTCCAGAGCCCCAGGCCGATGCCGAGCACGGCCAGGACCAGCATGCGGACGAGGACCCCGGTGCTGAAATGGGTGCGCCATTGAACCGTGTCCACGCTGGGTCTCTCCTGTAGGATAGATCGCTGTGCCCGTCGCGCCTGGACTTTAACACAAGGTGTTCTCAATGGACCCCCGAGACATGCTCCTGGAGTGCCTTCAGGCCGCCCTCGCCCGGGTGGCGGGAGATCATGCCGTGGCCTCGCGGCTGCGCCAGGCCCCGGTGACGGCCCCCGTGGGCCTGGTGGCGGTGGGCAAGGCCGCCCAGGCCATGACCCTGGGGGCGGTGGAGGTCCTGGGCAGGGAAGGGATCCACGGCGGCCTGGTGATCTCCAAGCCGGGGCACCTGGACCCCGGGAGGCTCGCCGCCCTGGGCCTCGAGGCCCTGGAGGGCGGCCACCCCCTGCCCACCCGGGGCAGTCTGGAGGCCGGCCGGCGCCTGCTCCACTGGCTCCAGCGCAGTGATTGCGCGCGCCTGCTGGTGCTGATCTCGGGCGGCGCCTCCAGTCTCCTGGAGGTGCCGGTCCCGGGCCTGGATCTCGACGATCTGCGGCGTGTGGGGCGCTGGCTGCTGGCCAGCGGCCTGCCCATCGATGACATGAACCGGGTGCGCAAGTCCCTGTCCCTCCTGAAGGCGGGAGGGTTGCTGCGTTGGACCCGGGGGTACGAGCTGCGGGTGCTCGCCATCTCCGACGTGCGGGGCGACGATCCGGCGGTGATCGGCTCGGGTCCGCTCACCCCCGACCCGGGGCTGGAGGCGGCGGTCCACGCCCTGGATCTGCCCGCCTGGTTGCGGGACTGGGTGGCGCGCGGCCTGGAGGCCCGCCGCGGCCTGCCGGCAACGGGGCCGCCGGTGGAGATCGTGGCGAGCCTCGATCAGGCCAAGGCGGCCGCCGCCGGCCATGCTCGGGCCCTGGGCGTGCCCGTGCAGATGCACCGGGAATTCCTGGAGGGCGATGCCGCCGCGGCCGGCCGCCGCCTCGCCCGCGTCCTCTGCGCCACCCCGCCGGGGCTCCAGGTCTGGGGCGGCGAGACCACCGTCAGGCTGCCACCCGAGCCGGGGCGCGGCGGGCGCAATCAGCACCTGGCCCTGGCGGCGGCGGAGGCCCTCGCCGGGCAGCCCGCATGCACCCTCCTGGCGGCCGGCACCGACGGCACCGACGGTCCCACCGGCGATGCCGGCGCTCTGGTGGACGGCGGCACTTGGCAGGCGATCCGTGACCTGGGCCTCGACCCGGCGTCGGCCCTCGCCCGCGCCGACGCCGGGAGCGTGCTGGAGGCCGTGGGCGCCCTGGTGGACACCGGTCCCACGGGGACCAACGTCATGGATCTGGTCCTGGGCTGGCGGTCGGCGCCATGAGCGGCCTCCACCAGGCCGCCGCGGCCTGCCTCGCCGAGGCCGATCCCGACCTCAAGGTGGAGCGCGGCCTGGACCTCGCCCGCCGTTGGCGGGCCGGGGCCTGTACCCTGGAGGCGGATGCGCCGATTCGGCCGGTGGCGGCGGTGGGCCGGCCTTCCCGTCCCGCCCTGGTGTCGCCACGCGAGCTGCCCCGGCGCGGTACCGGCGGCGAGCGCCATCTGGCCCTGCTCCACGCCATCGCCCACATCGAATTCAATGCCATCAACCTGGCCTGGGACGCGGTGCACCGCTTCCGCGGCCTGCCCCGGGCCTTCTATGACGACTGGGTGAGGGTGGCGGAGGAGGAATCCCGGCATTTTCTCGCCCTGCGCGCCCGCCTGCGCGACCTCGGCCAGGACTATGGCGACCTCCCGGCCCATGACGGCCTCTGGCAGGCGGCCACCCTCACCGCCGGCGACCCCCTGTTGCGCATGGCCCTGGTGCCGCGGGTCCTGGAGGCGCGCGGCCTGGACGTGACCCCGGGGATGATGGCGCGTCTGGACGCCGCCGGCGACCGGGCCACGGTCAAGGCCCTGGAAGTGGTCCTGGCGGAGGAGGTGGGCCACGTGGCCGCGGGCGGCCGCTGGCTGCGTCACCTCTGCCGGGAGCGCGGCCTCGATCCCGAGGCCGCCTTTTTCGACATCCTGGAGACGCGGATGCCGCGGGTGGTGCGCGGCCCCTTCAACCGGGAGGCGCGGCGGGCCGCCGGTTTCAGCGAGACCGAGTTGCGGCGCCTGGAGGCCCTGAGCCGGTGAGTCAGGTTCCGACCCCTGGAAGGACGGTGGCTTCGGCCGCGATCCGGCGTGGCCGCTTCGTGCACGCGTCGTCGCGGTTGGGGCGGCTCGGCGTGGGGGAAGGGCGTCAAGTATGTAAATGTCCCAGGATAGTCGATAGTTGTCCCGTAGGGCCAAAGCGCAGCGTGCCCATCGGCCATCTTCCCCTATAATTTCCTTGTCCTCCCCGCCCCGAGGTGTGCCATGTCCTCCGTGATCGACCTGTACGAACGCCTGTCCACGGCGGAAGACGAGAAGGCCCGCGCGCGGGTCGTGGCGGAGGCCTTCGAGGCCCTGGAGTCCCGTTATCCCCACCTCTCCGAGACCGCCACGCGGACGGACCTGAGCGAGACCGAGCTGCGTCTGATCAAGGAGATCGAGCAGGTGCGGGCGGAGACCGAGAAGGTGCGGGCCGATCTCAAGGTGGAGATCGAGCAGGTACGGGCGGAGGTCGAGAAGGTACGGGCAGACCTGAAGGTAGAGATCGAGCAGGTGCGCTCCGATCTCAAATTGGAGATCGAAAAGGTGAGGGGCGATGTGCGGGTGGAGATCGCCCGCAGTCATGCGGCCTGGTTGAAATGGAGTTTCCTGTTCTGGTTGACCCAGTTCAGCGCCATCCTCCTGCTCTTGTGGCGGGTGTGGCCGCAAGGCTGAAGTTTCTCCCGATTTATACCCGTCGCACGCGAATATTTCTGTCCTTCGGTCCGTAGACGGCACTTCCCTGTGCCACTCCTCGCGACTGCGGCCGCCCCTACGGCAACGGCGGGATGCGCTATCGCTTTCCCGCCCTACGGGCTTGGCGATCCCGGAAGGCGTGGCGTTGAAAATCCTCCCGGTGCCCGGCGGCCACCCATGCTTTGCCCATCGTGCGGCCTGCTATAATTTCTTTACCGTCCCCGGCCCGTAGGTGTGCCATGTCCTCTGTGATCGACCTGTACGAACGCCTGTCCACGGCGGAAGACGAGAAGGCCCGCGCGCGCATCGTGGCGGAGGCCTTCGAGGCCCTGGAGACCCGTTATCCCCACCTCTCCGAGACCGCCACGCGGACGG
>Ga0256841_1000262_pt1 | contig 57471 bp, 41 predicted proteins | sample 356308metaG_FD_185971 | JGI IMG/M metagenome (GOLD analysis project Ga0256841, IMG submission 185971) | Hydrothermal vent microbial communities from Mid Atlantic Ridge, Atlantic Ocean - 356-308 | ecosystem: Environmental > Aquatic > Marine > Hydrothermal vents | place: Atlantic Ocean: Mid... | reverse complement strand
GGGATTGGTGCGCACCGCTGAAATATTCAAAGAAGCCATAATTATCAAGCGACCGTCCGGGTAGGATATCTTTCCCCGCATCCTCATCCAACTGTTTCAATTGTAGCTTTTCATCATAATAATTGACTTTCAGTTTCTTCTTTGAGTTATTCTCCTCATAAGTAATCCAATAAAGCCCTGAAAGGTTGAGGGCTTCTTTCAAATTTACGCTCAACGACCTCAGCATTTCGTAAAAATCGGATGTTCGGGATAAATCCTGCGAGATGTTGTCCGCTATGTCGAAGATCTGCAATAACTCTTTCAGGGAATCGAGCTTGATTTCCAATTCCAGCCTGTCGCTTTCGATACCGGAAAGGAGTTTTGTTAGGCGCGTGAATTGGTGGAATAAATAATCCAATACAAATCTATCCTGCTTATCTTTCAGGGGATCTCCGTGCGATATGAGGAAAACCGCGGAGACCTGATTATCATCTAGCACAGGCACCGCTGTTTTTATATATTTACCATCCCGAGTGTCGCTTTCCACTATATCCTTGGATTTTACGGCTTCGTTTACCATTGTTTTGTCCCGCGCTTCGATATACTGCCGATTTCTTTCATAGGGACCGAAATATCCTCTGCAAATCAACTCTCCGCTTTGGGAGTTGGGGATATAAAATCCACAGCCGTTGAACCCAAAGACATCGCAAATCCCCGGCAGGAAATTCTGCGTGATTTCTGCGACTGTTTCGCCCTTAATCAAAGTAAAGGATAATTTTTGAGCTACTTTATGACTCTCAAGCGACCTCTCATAGCCCGATATTCGGCTAAAAGCGGCTATTCGAGGAAGGATTATTTCCGTTAGGGGGAATAGGTTATGATAATCATCATTTAATGGCTCGGCATCCTTATTAAAATTGCTGATCAGATAATATGTATATCCCTCGAATTTGCCAAGTATAAATACCCTCAATGTGATTATCTCATCAACAGAAGTCAATCTCATTGAAGAGGTTTCCCCTCTCTTGGCTTTTAGATTTCGGAAATAATCCGTTGAGCGATTCGTCGAGAGATAATCCACCCACTTCGGGCGATTATCGAAACCGAAAGTTTCAATCTCTTCAAGGGATAACCCCATTTCATTTTCGATTCTCCGCACGATTATCCCCGAATCGGAAAAACCATAAGGACTAAGATATCGGAGAACCTCCAACATCATTTCCCCGAAATTCTCATAGGAAGCTATCCTTATTAAAGTCTCTTTTAATGTAGTATTTGAATTGTCATATGTCAGCAATCGTTCTTGATCTCTTGTTAATGCTGCTGTTCTCCCTTCGATAGTTTTTTCGTCTTTGTTGCTTCCCGAGTTATGATCTTTGACTTGAAGGTTCGCGGGAGATTCCTCAAGCCTCATTTTGAGCAGGTAATACATTAACAATAAATATCCGAGCAATATCATCGGAAGGAGAAACGATCGAATAAAGGGATAAGGGGTAGAGAGATTTGCCAAGGGGCCAAGATCCATAAACACCCTTATGTTCATCCCCTTATTCTTTTGAACATTATTATGAAAATTAATTACAAATTCACCTTCCCCTTTATTGCGGGGTTTATAAAAATATTCCACATCGGTATCGGTATCATTTAGATTTTTGTATTCCGCCCAATTTATTTTGGGTATTTCGCTTTCCGGCAGGAGTTCAATACGCGCTCCGACTATTTGACCCAGCGATTGAAAATAATCCGCATCCAAGCTTTTAGTTAACCTGATAACCCCATCTATCCCGCCCGATTTTTGTGAAGGGACCGTTTCTTCAATAACGAGCAAAGGGGTGTCGTTTATGTAATCTATTGTAAATTCATCTGAGATGGATGGATAAGGAAGCAATTTTTGTTTTCGCTTAACGGGATTTATTCGCATCAACTTTTTTGGGGGAAGAACACCGGCGGAGAATAAACTTTTACCGTTTTTGGCGATAATCGAGATACCGTCATAACTTCTGTAATCCCTCTTTTTGGGGCTTAGATTCACCGACAGCCAGCTTGTATTCCTTTTCAATAAGGCTCGGTGAAAGGATTTGGAGGAAATCATATTTGTAGCAGCATCTTTTAATCCTTCCACCGAATGCCTAATCTCCGCAGTTATTGGGGATACGGACCGCCTTAACGCTTCATCTTCGGTTTTGTGCAAATCGGTCTGCATACGGTTAAGGGGGAGAAAGATGAAAAGCGATGGGATTATTAAACCCGCAATACCGATTAGGATATATTTTATGTTTATTTTGCTGAAATCTTTAAAATCCATTTTGTCCCTGATTCCTTATTGTTTTTTCGGTTGCGGGATTTCCCTGCTTTTGTTTCCCGATAAATGTGTCTCTTTTCCCGCCCCGTTTGTCAGGGAATAAATTTTCTCGCTGTTGTGTTGGATAATCTCGAGATACCTTTTCAGACGGGGGTTAACGGGTTTATCCTCCGTATTATTGATAAGTTCGACGCTTCCCATTATACTTGACAAGGCGTTCATAATATCATTTCTCCAATTCGCGTTTCCCTTCAAACGATGCGTGCTGTTATTAAAATTGAAACTCGTTAATTCTTTTATGCGGAGTCTTCTAATTTTTTTGCGAAGCTTAATACCCTGCAGGATCAAACCAAGTCTCATACCGACTGCGGCGGCAAAATTGATATCCTCCGCTCCTATCGATTGGCGGTTTGTGTTCCTCATCTCCCCCAAGGAGATAATCCCCAATTTTTGCTCACTTCCGATGATAGGAATTAGCACCGCACCGGATATCCCCGTATAATAGAGCAGCCGCTTTTCTTTTTCCTTCATTGTCAAACGCTGGTTATTGAAGTCGACTACTATCGGGTGATTGTTTTTCAGAGCCATTAAATGGAATTGAGCGGATTCCGCAGGGATTATATTCAGGGATTCCTTATCCCAATCCAAGTCGCGGGTCTGGTATAAACCGACGGTAAAAAATTCCTTTTCCTGTTCATCCAATAACATTACCCTGCAGGATGTTATGGGGATTATTTTGGTGAAAGTCTCGGCTATTTTGCGGATTAAGTCCTTGAATTCCCGTTCATCGGAAGTAGCTTTCGGTTTTTCCGCCAAATAAGACAGCAGTTTCTCACGCTTATAGTATTGCTCCCTCAAGGTTATGGAGAAAAGGTGTTCCGCTATTATCGGAGCGATGAACCGAAGCATATTCAATTGGTTTTGATTATAGGTTTTCCCGTTGCTGTCGGTCAACAGTATCGCGCCTATCATCTTCCGCCTTTTGTAGAGAGGCACACCGATACAATTCGATGGCGGGATGGAGAGGTTATACTTGGCGTCCTCCTTTCGGGGATTGAAATCGAAAATTACGGGTCGTTTGCTCCGTATTACCCTTCCCAAAAGCAAGCCGTCCCGTGGCACAACAACCCCTTTATCCACCAAACTCTTCCCCGAGTCGGAATAGACGAATCGCCACATATTTTCCCCCCTGCCATCCAATCGGGCTAAAAACAGGTATTCATAACCGATGTACTCCCTCAACTTATCCGCCATTTTGGGCAAAGAGACATCTTCCTTATGCCATTTATTAAGTATCTCCATTGTGGAGAGGTATAAATTGATATACCTCTGCTTAACCGAAACTTCGCGATTTGCCTTTTCATAATCCAAACAAGCCCCAATTCTACCGGAGAGATATTTCATAAACTTTTCCATCGCACCCCGATATTCATAATTAGGCGGAATAATAGCCCCCAAAACTCCCCAGTGGCGGTTCTCGGTAATTATCGGTTGCCCGATATAGATATATCCTCCGCCGTTGATTATATCGATATTTCTTGGAGATAGACTTTCCAAAGGTTCCGAGCGGGTTATTCTCCCTTTGGTAAGGGCATTTCCGGGAAGCGAATTTTTTATGGGGAATTCCCGTTTATACCAATTGTTGTTATAATCGAAAGCTTTTCCGTTATAGAATTTCAGTGTCCCGCCTTTCGGTGATACAAGATGTATAAAAAGAGCTTTTAGCTTGAAGCTGTTGGCGGTATAGGCGCATATCGTTTTTGAAACTTTTTTTAGATCGCAACCGGGATAAATCACCGAATCGGCAGCCCTATATAAATATCCTACGCCATCACTTAATTTTGACCCGGACCGCAATTCGGATATTTTCGGAATGAGTTCCAAAAAGCCCCCGGATAGAAATATAATCCCGCCGATATATCCGATTGCGCCCTCCAATACAACTTTGTTTGGCCCGTTAATAAAGGAGGGTAGATTACCTCCCGAAATAATATCCCAGAAATTAATGGATCTTCCCAAAAGAACCAAACCCGCACTGATGTAAATTTTCTCCCAAGCGGAAGAAGGGCGTAAATATCTTTTAAGATGGAATATTATGCCGAAAACAAGGACCAATAAACCATCTATAAAAATATCCGGCAGAGCGGAGCCGAGCATTATTCACCTCTCTGTTATGAGTTATAAGAATTGCAATCAACAAAGTTATCGGCAGATTAAGGACCACCCTTTATAAATTATCGCCTTTATAAGCGATGAAATCCCCCGACTTTCGATAAAAAAGAAGATGAAAAAATGTATTGGAAACGGAGATCGTTTATTATATTCCTTCCTGTATATAATTATGATAAGCGAAGAAGGTTATGGATCGTGGCAAGTAATAGGGATATAATAAGAATCGGAACTCGGGGAAGCAGGTTAGCCCTCATCCAAGCGGAAAGGGTTATCGAAAAACTAAAAGGAGGTTTCCCGGAGTTAGGGTTTGAAACTGTAATTATCAAGACCAAAGGCGATAAGGATAAAACCAGCCCCCTCGTCGATATCGGCGGAATAGGCCTGTTTACGAAAGCAATCGAAGATGCCTTGTTGGAGAAATCCATCGATATCGCTGTCCACAGCGCAAAGGACCTCCCTTCGGATATCGATGCGAAATTTGAAATCCCCGCCGTCTTGGAAAGGGGATCGGTAGAGGATGTTTTGCTGACTCGGGACGGACGTCCTTTGGATATGCTGCGGGAGGGGGCGTTGATAGGCAGTAGCTCCCCGCGACGCATATCCCAACTGCTCCACCTCAAGCAGGACCTTCGGTTTGCCGATATACGGGGGAATATGGATACCCGAATAAAAAAACTGAAAACGGGAGCTTATGACGGTATAATTTCGGCGAAGGCGGCCGTCGAGCGCATAGATATCGATAAAAGCACTTACAGTATCATCCCAAAGAATTTGTGTTTGCCGGCGGCCGGACAGGGGATAATCTGTATGGAGTGTCTGCGCGATAATTCCGAAATATCCGAACTTCTGAAAAAAATAAACCACCTTACCACCTTCCAACGGTTGAAAGCGGAGAGGTCCTTTTTACGGGAATTGGATATCGGGTGCGGTTTGCCGGTTGCTGTCTTATCTGAAATCGATGGTGGCAGGATGAAGATTATCGGCAGGGTATTGGATGCAGGCGGGAAGAGAATAGCGGAGGAAACCGTTTTCGGAAAGAGGGATAAGGCTGAGGAATTGGGGAAACAATTAGGGAAAAAGATACTGCCTCAAGCAAATGAATTGTTGGGCAGATAAAAAATGCGAAGCGAAACGAAAAGCGGCATCGTTTATCTTATAGGTGGCGGCCCCGGAGATGTCGGATTGATTACGGTTAAAGGGCTTGAATGCCTAAAGAAATGCGATGTTGTCATTTATGATCATTTAATTCCTCTGGAATTGCTTTACCAAACACCCTCCGATGCCGAGCTAATCGATGCTTCCAAGCATTCAGGGAAACATAAGCTCAAACAGGATGAAATCAATCAGCTGTTGGTTGATTATGCTAATAAAGGCAAAATAGTCTGCCGCTTAAAGGGGGGGGATCCTTTTATCTTCGGACGCGGGGGGGAGGAAGCCTTGTTTCTAAAGCAGTATGGGGTCCCCTTTGAAATTGTCCCCGGAATAACTGCCGGCAGCGCTGTCCCCTCTTTTGCCGGCATTCCAATAACGCATAGGGGGATGGTTACACAGACTGTTTTCGTAACCGCCCACGAAGCTGACCTTAAAAGTATCGGGCAGGTCGATTGGGAACTTTTGGCGAAACTAAGATCAGCCTCCATAATCGGTTATATGGGGGTGAAAACTTTACAAAATGTTGTCGGTAAATTGATAAAATCAGGACTGCCTCCCGATACGGATGTAGCTGTCATCTCTCGAGGATGCTCCCCCGCTCAGAAAACGGTTGTCGGGACGCTCGGTAATATTATCGATGTCGTATCGAAAGCAGGGATAACCCCGCCGGCGATATTTGTTGTCGGTGAAACGGTCAAACTTCGGGAAAACTTGAAATGGTATGAGAACAAACTTCTTTTCGGCAGACGGATTGTAATCACCCGTGCTGTTGGCCAATCGCAGGAACTTACGGCGGACTTGAGGGAATTGGGAGCAGAGGTGATATTGTTTCCGACAATTGCCACGGAGTATTATGCTGATGAGAAGCTTCAATCGGTTATCGACAGCGGCGCAAAATACGATTGGATAATCTTCACAAGTGCAAATGGGGTGCGGTATTTCTTCGATGCTTTAGCCGAGTGTAAAAGTGATATAAGGAAATTTCGGAAAGCGAAAATTGCGGTAGTCGGAGCAGGCACCGATAGAGCTTTAACCGAAAAATTTATAAAATCCGATTTTACCCCTCAAAGATATTTGACTTCCGAGTTGGCTGAAGAACTCCATAAACGGTTTGGGGTTTCGGGAAACAAAATCCTCCGTGTAAGGGGCGATACCGCCCCATCAACGGTTGAAGATATCTTTGAGGGGTACGGGGCTGCCGTTGAGACCTTGACAGTTTATCGGATAATCGTCGGAAAACCTATTCCCGGCATCCGCAAAAAACTCCTCGAAGATGGAGCGGATTTAATTACCTTCACCAGCCCTTCGACCGTAAGGAATTTTGTTGAGATAATCGGGATGGATAATGCCAAAATGATATTATCGAAAGCCGATATCCTGTCCATAGGTCCCATAACTTCGGAAGCCGTCCGCCAATTCGGGTTGACAGTCGATGTCGAGGCTTCTCCGCACTCCATCAAGGGGATAATCTCCGCAATTGTGAAATGGCGTAATGGGAAGGGGGACAGCTAATTTATTGCTTGAGGACTTCCGCTTTTACTTTGGATTTAAGGTGCCTCATCTTGAGATAATAATATGGGTCATAGACACCGTCCAATATGTTCTTTACAAAGGAAAGCGGATAATGGGCGTGGATACAATCGCGGTGGAAGAAATATGGATTGGTGCGGGTATGGTTTACACCCACTAAGGCTGGAAAAGCAAAGCGGTAGAACTTTTTAATTTGAGCATAGGCATAACTGCTGACCACTTTCTCGCTCCCGTCGGGAAACGCCATCGCTTCGATCGGCTCACCCAACAGCTCTTCCAAAATATGCTTAGGTTTAATCAATTCCCTTTTCACACCTTCTTCATTTTTAATTTTGGATATATCGCAATGGGTATGGGTGTGCGGAAGGATATAATGGCCGTCTTTTTTCAAATCCAATAAATCATCCTTCGACATTACCACGTATTCCTCTTCGCTCAATTGGCTCGGCGGTATTTCATTATGATATATATTTTCTGTAGCAAAGGATAACATCTCCGTTTTGGATTTCAGTTCCAATATCATTGTGGGGACAAAGAATATCGCCTTAATCCCATATTTTGACAATATCTCTTTTGCCGCCGTATAGCTGGAATAAAGGCCATCATCAAAAGTCATCAATAGATTTCTGCCTTTTAATTCGGTGTTGCTGTCGTTATGCTTATAAAAGCGGAAAAATTCCTTGGGAGTGATTATTTTTCTGGTTTCGTTTAGATAACGGACAATTCTATCGAAGTTGTTCGAATCCTGTCTCTTTACATAGTGGGTGGTGGTTATACGGATATTATCCTTCGGCTGTAAGGATTGCGATAATTTACCGAACCCCGCAAGCCTGAATATCCTGCCGGATAACATTATCTGCTTTTCGGAGAATTTTCCCATTAAAATATTATCAATCTGAAATAGGCATCAAATGTAAATAATTATCGGTTCCTTATGGGTCTAATCTTTTAAACTCGATTGGCTTGATCACTAATGAACGGTTAAAAGATTTAAAGACCTATTATTTTCCATATCGGCAAAAGGGTTTATTATTTAATATTAATTTTGTAGCATAGAATTAGTACTATTATTGAAAAGGTCAAACAAGTAGATTTATGGCACCGGACTAAAATAAGGGCGGGTTGATAAGCCCGCCCTTTGCCTATGCCGCTGAGTGACCGGTGATTTACTTAAGGCTACACGCTTTTGATTTTACTAATTGCTACGCCCGCCTATTGCATATCTGGAGAAATGATTTATTTGAAAGTCGTAATACCCGTCGCCATCTGAATCATCCTCGAACTCCTGCGGTTCCCATTGTTGAGTTGTGGGATTCCAATAAACCAACTCCGCGCCGTCGAATTGGTCGTTTTCATCGTAATCTTCTATTGCATCCGCTTCTATCCTTAATATAACCGGGACATCGAAAACCAATCCATTGGGCCCAAAATCGAAGGTATAAACCATACCATTTTCTGTGTAGTAAGAGCTCCCCTGACAGGTGAGTTCGGTCCAATCTTCAACAGCCCCTTCCGGGATTATCAATTCCGCCTCATAGCCGCTGCCGTCAAATTCCATACTACCGCCACCATCATTAACCCAGCCATAGACTCCATCATAAAATGAGAAATAATATACCCGTCCCCATCTCGATTGGATTTGCTCTGTTCCAAAAGGGGCTTGCTGGGCATCCTGAGTTATGGTTGGAGCCACCGGCGCTTGTTTTCCGCATCCGTTGACCATAACCACGCCGAAAAGCAACGCAGTTAAAATTAAACTGCTGAATATCAACCTTTTTCTGTTCTGCATTATTCTCCCCCTTTTGCGGTTTTTTTTGTTTCTTTTGCTTTCCCCATAAGGAAACAAATACCGAACCGACTCCCCAAAAAATAATAATGAAAACTCTAACTCTATGAGCGACCGAAAATTAGATAATCCCATCAACCTTGATATTGTTAAATCCGACTTGTTTTGTCCGATAAAATTATTGGTTTTGCCCTATAGGAGTGGAATAAATCCAATATAAAAAGGCTGCCCCATCAAAGGGACAGCCTTGAAAAAGTAATGTGGTTTGGATTACTTCAATAAAGTAGCACGCTTGGTGAATACCTTATTCCCGGCGGTTAATTTATTGATTGACAAAGCTGTGTTGGATTGATATTGTTTGTTTATGGATAAACTTACTACAACCCCTCCCGAAATCCCATTTTTGGGGCGCAAGAAAGAGCTTGAATACCTACATAAACGGATAAAGAATCCCGGCTTGACGATTATCAAGGGACAACCGGACGGAAGATAATAAGGCTAATGTTGCCGTAAAATAGACTTGATTGCAGGGGGGCGGAATAATATAATGCTTATAACTTTTTAATTTATATCGGCGGTTAAAATGGATAATAAAAAGTTTAAGGCAACAATTATAAAAGTTCTAAAACAAGATTCCCGTCTTTGGGATGAGAAGTCAAAAGAGCTTAACCAAACACTTTTGAAAGATTTAATCGATAAGTTGGATGAAAAACTAATCGATCTTTTGCTAAACAACGAAGAAACAAAGGATAAATTTTTTATTAAGATAAAAGATGTTTTTGTCTTGAAGCAAAACGATCTCAAATTTTTCTTAGATGAAAACAAACTTGACAATTCCTATACGCAATATAAAAACAAAATCGGCTTGCGGATTGGCAATAAATTATTAAGTGAAAGAAATGAAGTTGTTTTGGACTGGCCCTTCAAGGATTGCGTGCTTGAGGGTGGAATGACCAAAGAAGACCAAAAAAGAAACGAGATATTTTTTAATGAAATTTTAGCAAAGGATGAAATCGATCGGCTTTTTGATCCAAAAGCGCTGGTAAATTGGAAAAGATATACCGCCAAAGGCGAGGAAAAAGTAAAAGAACTTAAAAGAGATAAAGACGGCACAATAAAAGAAAATTTAATTATCAGAGGGAATAATTTACTCGCCCTACATAGCCTTAAAGAGCAATTTACCGGCAAGATAAAGCTGATTTACATTGACCCGCCTTATAATACAGGTAATGATAGCTTTAAATATAATGATAATTTCAATCATAGCACTTGGCTGACTTTTATGAAAAATAGGTTGGAAATAGCAAAAGAGCTATTAAGAAATGATGGCGTTATTTTTCTGCAGTGCGACGATAACGAACAAGCCTATTTAAAAGTTTTGATGGATGATATTTTTGAAAGAAATAATTTTATTTGTAATATGATAAGAATTGCAAAAACGGGAGGCGGACACGACAGCCAATTTTTGGCAATTGAATACGATTATATTTTATTTTATACGAAAAAGCAAGAACAATTTGTAATTAATAAAATGACCGTTGATACAAATAAAGATAAAAAATATAGGTATAAAGACGAATATTTTGAAAAACGAGGGAAATATTATTTGAGAGATCTAGATTATAAAGGGAGCTATTCCACAAGTTTAGATTATCCAATAAAATTGCCAAAAGGAAAAGAAATATATCCTGGCGGTAAATTTGGGAAACCTAATACTTGGAGATGGAGTAAGAAAAAATTTATATGGGGATTAAAAAATGGTTTTATTGAAATTGATGACAAAAAAGAAAAAATTTATATAAAACAATATCAATATGTTGATAATGATGATAATATACGATCTAGAAAAATCCCCTATAGAGCATTAATAAAATTTATAAATTCCGAAGGCGCAAAAGAAATAGCATCATTATTAGATTATAAAGCTTTTGCCTATCCAAAACCCGAAAAAATGATGAAACATATATTTGATATTGCGACACAGCCAAAGGACATAATCCTTGACTATCATATCGGTTCTGGAACCACTTGTGCCGTAGCCCACAAAATGGATAGACAATATATTGGAATTGAACAAATGGATTATATCGACAATATTACCGTTGAAAGACTTAAAAAAGTTATTGCGGGGGAACAAGGAGGAATTTCAAAATCTGTAAATTGGAAAGGTGGAGGGGATTTTGTTTATTTAGAGCTTGCCAAGTGGAACGAGGAAGCCAAAGAAAAAATATTGAAAGCGAAAAGCTTGAAAGAATTGGAGATGCTCTTTGACGAACTTTATGAGCGATATTTCCTCAATTACAATGTGAAAACAAAAGAATTTAAGGAAAAAACCATCAGAGAAGAAGGATTTAGAAATTTAAGTTTAGACGAACAAAAAAAACTGTTTGTGGAAATGCTGGATATGAATCAAATGTATGTTAATTTCAGCGAACGAGCGGACAAAAAATATAATCTCTCCAAAGATGACATCGCTTTAAGCGAGGGATTTTACAACATCCCCAAAAAGTAAGTATGACCGAACAAAATAAATTATTTATGAATGACGATTTATTTTACAAAATCAAAACCTATCTTGATATTGCCGGAGAATCTTTTGAGGTACCGGATTATATAAAAAATAATTTAAAGCACGATTTTTGGACATGGCAAAAAAACGCTTTACAGTATTTTAATGTTTTTGAAAAACGGAAAGATAAATTTGTAGATGACAAAAACGAGCCAACCCATTTGATGTTTAATATGGCGACCGGCACCGGCAAAACCCTGCTTATGGCCGCTTTAATTTTATATTATTATAAACAAGGCTATCGGCATTTTATTTTCTTTGTAAATCAAAATAACATTGTTGATAAAACCGAAAACAATTTTATCAACAAAAATCATACCAAATATCTTTTCCGGCAAACCATTGTAATTGACGATAAAACCATCAATATCCGCAAGGTGGAAACTTTCGATGACAATGACGATATTCAGATTAAATTTACTTCAATTCACAAGCTTCATAACGCGGTTTATTTGGCAAAAGAAAATTCCGTTACGCTTGAAGATTTACAAAAGATGGATTTGGTGATGATCGGCGATGAGGCTCATCACCTTAACGCATCAACAAGGAAAAACCGACAAGGGGAAATAAATTTGCCAATGGAATTGAAAAAAAATGCAAGTGAAAAGGATGTTGAGAAAAGCTGGGAAGATACGGTGATAAATAAAATTTTAAGAAAAGGCAAAGCTGAACAAGAAACGGAAAATAAAAATGTTTTATTGGAGTTTACCGCGACCATACCCAAAAATACAGAGGTGCAAGAAAAATATCGTACAAAAACTATTTATAAATTTGAACTTGTCGATTTTTTAAATGCCGGATATACCAAAGAAATAAATCTCGTTTCCACCTCACTCAAAAAGAAAGAAAAGATCTTACTTGCTTTGCTGTTCAACTGGTATCGTCATCAAATTGCTCTCAAAAATAAAATCGCCAATTTTAAGCCTGTGATCTTGTTTAGAAGCAAGTTTATTGAAGAATCAAAAAAGGATTATGAGGAATTCATTTCCCTTATTGCTGATTTAAAAGTTTCTGATTTTGATTTTTTGAAAAATGTTGAGAGCAGTATAAAAGAAGATCAACAAAATTTGTTTAAGGTGTATGAACAAGGCAGAAGCCGGGTAAAGCAAATGCTTGCCTTTATTAAGGATGAAAAGATAAATATCCGAGAAATAGTTGATTTTCTAAAATATAATTTCGCGGAAAGAAATTGTATTATAACCAACTCAAAAGATAATAAAGCAACCACGAAAGAAAAAACAACTGCGGAACAAGAGCAATTGCTTAATAGTTTGGAAGATAAAAATAATCACATTCGGGCGATTTTTACCGTCAAAAGGTTAACCGAGGGATGGGATGTATTAAATCTTTTTGATATTGTGCGTCTTTATGAAGGTAGAGATGAAAGTCATCGAAACGGTCAAAGAATTGCCGGACAAGCAACGGTTCAAGAAATACAGCTTATTGGTCGTGGCGTACGATATTTCCCTTTTGATTATAACGGATATGAGAAAAATAAAAGAAAGTTTGATAATGACTTAGAAAATCCAATTAGGGTATTAGAAGAATTTTATTATCATAGCGATAATGATGTTCGCTATCTTGATGAGCTAAAAAGGGAACTTAAAAATAGAGGATTTATTCAAGATAATCGTGTGATTAAAAAATTTGCATTAAAAGAAGATTTTAAGCAAAGCGTATTTTTTAAGGAAGTAAAAGTTTGGAAAAATGAAAGAATAAATAATCCGGAAAGAAAAAAGATGGCTATTAAGGAGCTAAGAGAAAATTTAGTTTTTAAATATGAGATAAGAGGAATAAACTTAAAAGAACAGCAAATTAGTTTAGATAAAGACAGAGATGAAACGCTTGCGGAAACCGGGAAAAAAGACAAAAGGACAATAAGCGTAAAATTTTCAGATTTTGAGAAGCATATCATAAAAAAAGCAATAAATAAAAAGGCTATGGCGGATTTTTCGCTTTTACGATTTGATAATTTACGGGAGGAATTGGGTATAGAAAGTATCGACGATTTTATCAGCGAAAAAGTTATCGGGAATTTTAAGTTTAAGATCAATATAACTATGCCAAACGATAAAAAAAAACTAGACGACTTAGACAATAATGAGAAGTTAGAATTATTATTAGTTTTCTTTGATGAATTTACCAAAAAACTTAAAGAAATAGCAAATCCATATTTAGGAACAAAAGAATTTTCGCCTTTTTCTTTTGAGGAATTATTCGGAAAGGAAAAAGAGAAAAGTGTGCTTATTGATCAAGAAAGTAAAAGATTGGAAGAAAGTTTATTGCAGAATAAGTGGTATGTGTTAAATGGATTTAATGGAACAAGTGAAGAAAGAGAATTAGTAAAGTTTATTGAAAATAAAATAGGAAATTTACGGGATGAATATAATGAGGTTTATTTACTTAGAAATGAAGAAGTGTATAAAATTTACGATTTTGAGCGAGGTCGTGGTTTTGAACCGGATTTTTTGCTCTTTTTAAAAGGCAAAAATCGTAATTTGTATTATCAAATTTTTATTGAACCAAAGGGTGGGCAATTTGCGGACAAAGAAGGCGGATTTAAAGAAAGTAAAGAAGGCTGGAAAGAAAAATTTTTAGAGCAAATTTCCAAAAAATACGGAAATGGTAATTTATTAAAAGCAGAAAGCAAAAATTATAAATTAATTGGACTTCCCTTTTTCAATGAGCGATTAAAAGAAAAATTTGAGGATGAATTTGATAAACAATTACTAAATGGAAAAACCCAACCTAAAATTCGATAAGCTATTATCTTTTCGTTCCGCGAGAGAAAAAATGGTAATTCATTTATCGATTTTTCCAATAATAAAATATTGTTTTGCTTAATTAACAGCGTTATTTCTCTTCCGGTTTCATCAGGGGGAAGAAGATTACCTCGCGGATGGAATGAGAGTCGGTCAAAATCATTATCAGTCGATCCAAACCACACCCCAAACCCGCAGTCGGCGGCATCCCATATTCCATCGCCGTAAGGAAATCCTCATCGATAGGCGGCGCTTCCTCATCCCCCAACCGGCGGAGCTTCTGCAATTCGGCGAATTTCTCCCTTTGAATAATCGGATCGTTCAGTTCCGAGAAAGCATTGAAAACCTCCTCGCCCGCAATATACCCCTCGAAACGCTCCGAAAGTCCCGGTTTATCGCGATGAGGCTTCGCCAAAGGGGAAATATCCGCCGGGAAATCGGTAATGAAAGTCGGTTGAACCAAATCCGCTTGAACCAGCTCAGAAAAGACCTCCTCCACAACCTGCCCCCAATTCCGCTTTCCGCCGACATCCACCCCAAGCGATTCGGCATATTTTTTAGCCTCCGCATAATCCATCCCCCTGAAATCGACGCCGGTTTTCTCCGCTGTCACCTCCAACATACTTACCCGCTTAAACGGAGCCTTGAAAGAAATAGCCCTGCCCTCATATTCTATCTCGGTCGTCCCGCAAACTTCACCGGCGACAAATTCCAGCATCCGCTCGGTGAAATCCATCATATCGCGATAATCCCAGTAAGCGGAATAAAGCTCAATCTGAGTGAACTCGGGATTGTGAAGGCGATCGACCCCTTCGTTGCGGAAATCTTTACAAATCTCATAAACTTTCTCGAACCCGCCGATGATAAGGCGTTTGAGGTAAAGTTCATCGGCGATACGGAGATACATTCGTAGGTCGAGAGCGTTCAGGTGGGTTTGGAACGGTTTGGCGAAAGCGCCGCCGTAGATAGGTTGCAGGATAGGGGTTTCCACTTCCAGAAAGCCTTGCGAATCAAGGAAAGCCCTGAACGCCTTATACATTTTAGTCCGTTTGATAAAAATTTCCTTGACCTTCGGGTTGCTGATTAAATCGAGGTAGCGCTGGCGATAACGGGCTTCCTTGTCCACCAAGCCATGCCATTTTTCGGGTAGAGGCAAAAGCGATTTGCTCAGTATCTCTATTTTCTCGACTTTAACGGTTATTTCGCCGGTCTTGGTTTTGAAAACTTCGCCTTCGATACCGATTATGTCGCCGATATCCAGAAGTTTTTTGAAAAAGTTGTATTGCTCTTCGCCGACAATATCATATTTAATGTAAAATTGGATTTTCCCGTCGTTGTCCCAGATATGCCCGAATGAAGATTTGCCATGGCCGCGAATCGCCATCAACCTGCCGGCAACCCGCACTTTTTCGCCCGAACCTTCCAATTCCGTGTATTTGTCCTTTATCTCGGCTGAAAGGTGAGTGCGATGGAATTTATATGCGAAAGCGGTTATATTCAGCTCTTGAAGTTTGGATAATTTATCGTATCTCGCTTGGATGATTTCCGGTCGTTCGGACATTATAACTCCTTTTGTTATTATTTTGGGGGAATATATAATAGATTTTCACAGGATGTCAAGCATCTCTTTATACAGTTTGTGATAGTAGCGAAAGACGGTTATTGTATATCTGTATTATTGCCATATTATTATATAATTCTTTGGTTCCGTTGGCAAGTTGGGTTGGAATGTTTCACGGGAAACATTTTCGGGGAGGGATTACGATTGTTTCACGGGGAACATTTTGTCGTCCTCGCGCCTCCGCCTTAAATAAACCAATAGCACCGAGAGGTCCCCGGGGGATACGCCGGCAATCCGAGAGCCTTGTCCTAATGTGTATGGCTTGAATTTATTTAATTTTTCTATAGCTTCCGCTTTCAATCCGGTTATTTCCCTATAATCTATGTTTGTGTCAAGTCTCATCTCTTCGATTTTTGAGAATTTCTCAATCTCCCTTAATTCCCTTTTAATATATCCGCTGTATTTTATCTCCGTCTCAACCTTCTTTCTCATCTCTAATGGTAGTTTGGCGAATTCCTTATCTATTTTCGAAATATCCTTTTCGTATATGCCGGGTATTTTTAACGCATAGTAAAGGGAAAGTTTGTTTTCTCTGTCTTTGCGCACTTTTTCAACCTTCGATATTTTCGCGGGTAATACAAATATCCCTTTTAGTCTATTTATCATCCTTTCAATCCGCTTTTGGGAATTCCTCGTCTTGTCGTACTCGTCTTTAGATATCAAACCAAGTTGGAATGCATATCCGGAAAGCCTTTCCCTCGCATTGTCCTCACGCAAAAGCAGGCGATATTCGGCACGCGAGGTAAACATACGGTAAGGTTCGTCGATATCCAATCTGGTCAAGTCATCGATTAAAACACCAATATATGACTCCGATCGCTTCAATACAAATGGCGGCTCGCCACGCAGTTTTAAGATCGCATTTATCCCCGCCATCAATCCCTGAGCAGCAGCTTCTTCGTATCCGGAAGTCCCATTTATCTGACCAGCAAAATATAGATTCTCGATAATTTTGGATTCCATTGTCGGTTTTATCTGCGATGAGGGGAAATAATCATATTCAATGGCATATCCCGGACGATTCATCTTTACATTTTCCAAACCCGGAATGGTCTTCATCGATTCATATTGAATATCTTCCGGAAGACTTGAAGAAAACCCATTGATATATATCTCATCGGTATCCAAACCCTCAGGCTCGAGGAAAAGTTGATGCCTTACTTTGTCCGGAAATCGCACCACCTTATCCTCAATCGATGGACAATAACGCGGACCAACGCCCTCTATAACCCCTCTAAATAGGGGCGATCTATCAAGTCCACCTCTGATTATCCTGTGAGTTCTTTCATTTGTATAAGTTAGATAGCAGGGTAGTTGCACTTTCCCTTTAACATCTACCACCTTTGAAAAATGCGGCGGAGGATATTCACCTTTTTGGATAATACATTTATCGAAATCTATCGATTTCCCATCTATTCTCGGAGGGGTGCCTGTCTTCAAACGACCCGCTTTTATGCCATAACTTTTGAGATTTTCGGTTAATCCGATGGCTGGCTTTTCATTATAGCGGCCCGCGGGGTAAGATTTCATCCCAATATGAATAAGCCCATTTAGGAAAGTTCCCGTTGCGAGTATAACCGTCCTTCCATAAATTATTTCCCCACCATCACATTTGACCCCAACCGCCCTTCCATTCCTAACAATTATTCCCGTAACCATTTTCTCGGCAATATCGATATTCTCGATTTCCGATAATGCCTTACTCATATTGGTTTCGTATAGTTTTCGATCGCATTGAATCCGGGTTGAGCGGACAGCAGGTCCTTTGGAGCGATTCAATAAACGGAATTGTATTCCTGATTTATCCGCTACAGTCCCCATAATCCCGCCCAAAGCATCTATTTCCTTGACTATTTGTCCTTTTGCCAGCCCCCCGACAGCAGGATTACAGGACATTCTTCCTAAAGAGTCAGCACCCCCAGTCAACAGCAACACCTTCCCTGCCATTTTGGCAGACACATACGCTGCTTCACAGCCGGAATGTCCTCCACCAACTATTATTACCTCATAATTTCTCATTACTTTACTGTTATTGTAATATATTCCTATGGTTTATATTTATGGGCAGGTTTAATATAGGGAAAAAATCCCCGATGACAAGCTTAACTTTCAATTTTGTTTTAGGACGATTTATTGAAACTCATATTATGTTCATAAAATTCATAGTGTCATTTTCGTTGTAATCCCGCTTTTGTCATACGGATACTTTATTTATTGAAAGAATAACTAATGATTTAATTAAAAAAGTGTTTTTTTTTATCCTGTAATATCGTAATTTATTATCGGTAAATTATAGTATAATCAGGAGAAAAAGATGAAAGAACTACCTAATTATGAAATTCCGATCCAAGACCTTAGATGGCGTTGCGATTATGATAATACAAAAATCTGCTCCACCGAAGAGATCGAACCCAGCGGCGAGATTATAGGTCAAGAAAGGGCTTTGGCGGCCATAAAGCTTGGGATAGAAATCGAACAACCCGGCTATAATGTTTTCGTGGTTGGATATATTGGAACCGGCAGAACCACAACCATAAAAAGGATGCTTGAAGAGTTAGGATTGGGGGATGGAGATATTCCCGACGATATTTGCTATGTGCATAATTTCGATAATCCCGACAGACCTATCGTTTTGTATTTTCCCGCCGGATGGGGGAGTAAATTCCGCAACGAGATGAAACGGCTGATCGAACATCTGCGCGAGACTATCCCAGGGGTAATCGAATCGGACGAACTTCGTGCCAGGCGGAAAAGTATAATTGAGGAATTCGAGGAAAAACAAAAGGAGCTTATCCGAAATTTCGAGAAAAGGGTAAAGGATAAGGGGTTTGCAATGACCCAAATCCAGATGGGGACGGTTTTGCGTCCCGATGTAAATCCCATAATCGGCGGCAAGCCGACCCCCCTTGCGGACTTGGAAGCCAAAACCGAAGCGGGAGAATTCCCGAAGGAGAGGTTCGAGGAGCTCAAAGCTGTTTATGATGAGCTTTCCGATGAAATGGTGCAGATATTCAAGCAGACCCGTGATAATCAAGAAGCACTTAACGAAAGGTTGGAAAAACTGCATATAGATGCCATCAGCCCTGTCGTTTCGGATGTAATAGAATCCATCAAGTCCCAATTTAAGGTGGAGAAGTTGGACAGATATCTGGCCGATGTCAAGGAGAGCATAATCAATAATCTCGAACGGTTTCAACGGGGGGAGGAATCTCAGGAAAAATCCAACCCGGACGGATCGCGCAAAACCCCCGATCATTTTTTGGAGTATTCGGTAAATCTCTTGGTCGATAACGGCAAAAGTAAAAACAAACCGATTATCACTGAGGTTAACCCCAACTACAAGAATATCTTCGGTTCAATCGAACGGGTGGTCGATCGTCATGGGTTTTGGCGAACCGATTTTACCCGTATCAAGGCGGGAGCATTGCATCGAGCCAATGGTGGGTATTTGGTGTTGGATGCGATGGATGTTTTAATTGAGCCGGGCGTTTGGCAGGGATTAAAAAGAACTTTGCGTTCCGGCAAGTTGGAGATTCAAGCATACGATCCGATTTTTATGTTCAGTAGCAGCGCTATGAAGCCCGAACCGGTCGAGCTTAATCTCAAGGTTGTGTTGATTGGAATGCCGGAGATATATTATCTCCTGTATCGTCTCGACCCGGATTTCAAAAAGATATTCAAAGTCAAGGCGGATTTCGATACGGTTATTAAACGCACTGACGATAACATCGCCAAATACAATGCCTTTGCCCGTAAGATGGTGGAGGAACATAAGTTGCTGCCATTCAGCAGGGACGGGGTGGCTGGTTTGGTGGAATATGGCGCACGCTTGGCGGGGCGGAAAAGTAAATTATCGACTCGGTTCAATTTGATTGCGGATGTGATGCGGGAGGCAAGCTATTGGGCGCAAAAGGATAACAGCGATACCGTCACCGAAAAACATATCGATAAAGCTATCGATGAGTGGAGACGGCGGGTATCGATGTTGGAGGATAAAATAGGCGAAGCAATCGATGAGGGGATAATCCTTATTGATACAGAGGGTTCCGCGGTAGGTCAGATTAACGGGTTATCCGTCTATCAAATAGGAGATTATTCCTTCGGAAAACCGACCCGTATTACCGCTCGAACTTCTGTCGGGACTAAGGGGATAATAAATATCGAAAAGGAAGCCCAACTATCGGGAGCCACGCATAGTAAAGGCGTTTTGATTATCAGCGGTTATCTACGGAGCAAATTCGCCCAAAACAGACCTTTGTCGATGAACGCAAGTTTATGTTTCGAACAATCTTATGGCGGGGTGGATGGAGACAGCGCATCATCCACCGAAATTTATGCCATTTTGTCCGCACTTGCCGATGTTCCGATACGGCAGGATTTAGCGGTAACCGGGAGTGTCAATCAAAACGGCGTAATTCAGGCTATTGGCGGTGTCAACCATAAAATAGAGGGATTTTTCGAGGTTTGCCGTTCGAGGGGATTGACGGGTACTCAAGGGGTGGTTATACCAAAATCGAATGTGGAGGATTTGATGCTTCGCGGCGAGGTCGTGGAAGCGGTTGAGCAGGGCAAATTTCATATTTATGCGGCTGAGACAATCGAAGATGGGGTAAGGTTGTTGATGGGAATGGAAGCCGGGGTGCAACAGGATGATGGCAGTTATCCCGAGGGGAGCCTATTCCACTTGGTGGAGAAAAAGCTCGATAAATATGCGGAGGCGTACAAAAAATTCGCCATTTCGGAGTCAAAAGAATAATAAGAATGGCGGGTATATAACCTGCGCCCACATACAGCAGTAACTCGGCTGATTCTGACGGAGGTGGGATTTATTGCGAAAATTCTGCCAATGGTATTTATGGTAATGGTGGCGGGATTTACTCCTATTCGTCTAATGCAATAGTAGTGAATACAATTTTATGGGCTAACTTCGCGCCAGATGGCAATGAGATTTATCTGGACAACAGCGTTATAGATGCGACTTATTCCGATATTCAGGGAGGATGGTCAGGCGAGGGGAATATCGATGCCGATCCGCTGTTTGTTGATCCTGATAATGGCGATTATCATCTGCAGGAGGGGTCTCCCTGCATAGATGCCGGCGATCCGAACTCCCCGCTTGATCCCGATGGCACCATTGCGGATATAGGGGCATTTTACTTCGATCAAACCGGCTGTGTGGCGGATGTGGAGATAGTGCCGGATGATGATCCGGTGGAAGTTCCTGCCGGTGGCAGTTTCGGTCTGACAGGCACTATCGGTAGTCCTTGCGATACAACGATTACAACCGATGTTTGGTATGGTGCCGAGTATAACAACCACTTTTACGAGCAAGGGCATTTTAACAATATTCCGTTGGACCCGGATGAATATGTAAATGCGCATCTGGTGCAGGATGTTCCCGTTTATGTGCCTGCGGGGACTTATCAATACTGTGCCTATTGCGGCTATCATCCGAATGTGATATTAGATTCATCCTGCTTTCCGTTCACGGTAACTACGGGTCGTATCGATTCAGGTGTTAATGAATGGTATTGCGAAGGTGGTTTCGGGACAGACAATAATGAAATCCCAAGCGAATACACTTTGACCGACAGCTATCCGAATCCGTTCAATGCGCAGACTTCGATTAGTTTTGATGTTCCAACAGCCAGTAAAGTTTCCTTGGAAGTCTATAATATTATGGGACAAAAGGTGGCTACGCTGGTCAACGGTAATGTCGAAGCTGGGACGCATACGGTCTTTTGGGATGCCGGCGATTACTCCAGTGGGATTTATTTCTACAAATTAACCGCCGGCGATAAAGTCTTCACCAAGAGAATGACTTTGCTAAAATAGAGATTTATTTTCCCTAATTCTCATAAGGGCGGACCGGTATGTCCGCCCTTACAAACTACGAACGACAAATTTCGGTTCGTTTTCGCATCGCCTTTGCATTCAAACGCTATCTCTTATTTCTGCTTTCACCCCGGCAATAAATCCGTTTAGGAACAACGACAATTCCCCCGTCAAACGCCTCCTGTCGTAGCGCTCGATTCCCTTGCGGTCCGGGTTAAAGTCCCATTTGTTATCCCTCCAACGGCGATGGATCACCTGAAGAAGGCTTTTCATAGCGGGTATATCCGCCGAAGAGCAAAACCATCCCGATCGGGTGCGTTTAATAATTTCAGCGGCTTCGCCGTCTTCGGGGATAAAACCGATAACAGGTCTTCCCCCGCGGATATACTCGAAAATCCGTCCCGATATAACCGATTTGGCGTCGGGATTTATCAGCAATAAAAAGGCGTGATAACCGGACATCACCCTTATCATCTCCCGATGGCGGAGGTACTTATGGAAAGTGAATATATTGTTTTTGGGATTCTTGAAATGTTTATTGATATGGCTCGGATTCGATTGGGTATAGACATCGATTTGAATTTTATCCCGACTAATCGCTCCTCCCTCGATTAACCCCTCCAAAGCGGGAATTAAATTACGGCTGACCTTCTGCAAGCTCAAATTTCCCATCAATAATATCTTTAATTTATCTCCTTTCGGCGGAGGGGAAAAATCATAATCGGCGAAGTCCTCCTCATCAAATCCGTTAGGGATAATCTTGACCTTACCCTCATCGAGAGGTATTTTTTCCACCAGAGATCTTTTCATCAAGGTGGAGATAGCCACAACTCCATCGGCATAATTCAGGGTTTGGCGCTCCAATTGTTTTTCCCTCCGACGGCGGTTTTCGGGAAGTTTTACAAAGGCTTCCGCCATATACGGGTCGGTGGTCCACTCATCGCGCATATCGGCAACCCAGGGAATATTGAAGCTCTTTTTCAATTTCATCCCCAAAAGATGAACCGAGTGCGGAGGGGAGGTAGTTAAAATAAGGTCCGGGTTATCGGTTGATATAATTTTCGCTGCTTTTCGATAAGCGAAGATATTCCAAGTAAGCTCGTTTGCGGGGATCAGGAATTTATTTCTAAATGGGGTGAAGAAAATACGGGCGGGGGTTCCCCGAAAGAGGGGCAGTCGGGTTAAATCTGGATAGAAAGCTCGATATATCTTAACCCCTTCGGGAATTTCCTCCAAAAGTGAATAATCCTTAACATACGATTTTATATCGTTCGGGCGAATGGTCAGGACAATCGGTTCCCAACCGAAATCGGGGAGATATTTCACAAATTTCAGGGGTCTATACACTCCACCGCCGGCCAATGGGGGGAAATAAAAAGATATGAATAACAGTTTTTTCATAAACTCATCGTTATAGTTTGCGCCGCTTTTTCCCCCTGAACCACTTGGAGCGGGGAAGCATCGAAGCGATTTTCATTAAAAATCTCAATTTGTAATTCTCAAAAGCTATGTTTCGCTCGGCTGATATATTAAACTGTTTCCTCCCAAGGCAGATATTAGCCAAAAGCTTTTTGCCTTCGATACCGTCCGATAGATCCTCTATATGATGAGTTATAACCTTCGCCTCGGGAAAAGAACGGAATCGCCCGCCGTAAGCATTATAAAAAGGCTTCATTATTTTAGGCCTATGCACCGGCATACATTCCCGAATGTATTGAAATTTATGTCCCCCGTCCAAAAGGTAATTGCAAATATACGACTCCGGATGTTCTCCGAAATCGAAAATATCGGGATGGTTTCTTAAAAATTTCCCGTTGACTATCGCAAAATCAACCGCCAAAGACCAGTATTTTTCTACCCATTCCGCACTTGCCCAGACTGATGAGGTGTGCTCCATTTTATCGATATATTCGGCGATAATATCATCGCTGAAAATCCAAGTATCCGCCTGAAGCAGGATAATATATTCGGAACTTTCAGGCACCGCTTCCAATCCCGCCTTGAGCAATAAACTGTCTCCTTTACGATGGCTAAAGTATTCCCTCAATGAGACAATATTATCCGCCTTATCGGTGATATCTTTCGGGATAACATACCCGGCGGATTCACCGTTACCGGCGATTATTATATAATATTTATGGTGTCGCCAATATCTTTTGATTAAATCAAGCGTGATACGGAGGTCCTCTATACGATTATAAACTCTGATTATGACTGAACAATTGCGTTGTCTCATCGGAAAAACATCCCCCGTAAGATAAGGCGCATATCGCTATATTTAATCCGCGAAGGGACGGTTATCAGCTTTTCCAGTTCCCCATAAAATGAGCGCAAACTTCGGTAAGCCTTAATGGGTTTCTTCTCGAGGATTAAGGAGAGCATATCCATTTCCATCTTAAGAAGTTCTTCGAGCTTCGGATTACGGAATTTGCTGAAATCGAGAGAGTGCAGTTGGTTATATCGGCGCCGGGTTCTTTCTTTGTATGATGACTTCTTCTTGAATTTCTTATCCCTGCCGACAACATTACTTCGATGCCGACGATATTTGATTAGCGGTTTATCGACATAATCAACGGGATAATTCAACGCTTGCGCCATAATCGCCAAATACCAATCCTGATAAAACCCTTTCGACGGGAATGGGAGAACCTTCTGCACGAAATCGGTGCGAGCCAGTATTGTGCATCCCATAACCCTGTTTTCAAAAACCACATTGTAATACTTATCCCCCTTGAAAGGTCTGTCCTTGGGGCTGAAAACGGTTTCGCGGATAAGCTGAAGATTTTCGTCCACCAATTCGGCGTTTGAATAAACGAAGGCTAATTTGCGGTTTTCGGTAATTTTTCGATGAAGTTCTCGAAGTTTAACCGGAAACCACCAATCATCCTGATCGGAATAAGCGATAAATTCCCCGTTGGCGAGGAGAGTTCCCTTCTCAAAAGTTTTTCGCAGTCCGAGGTTTTGCTCATTGCGGTGAATTTTGATGATATTCGGATAAGAGCGTTTAATCTCATTTAAGATGCCAATCGTCCCATCGGTGGAACAATCATCGACACAGATAATCTCCATATTTTTATAGCTTTGATTTAATATGCTCCCCAACTGTTCGGCAAGGTATCGCTCGCCGTTATAGGTAGCCATCACAACCGATATCAAGCCGGGCTTTGGTTCATCGGGGGTTATATTTCCGTTTTCAGTTCCCAAAAGGAAAACCTCCCTCTGCGTTGAACCTTTCAGCCACCATCTCAGCGACCTTACGCTCGCTTGGGGGGACATCGAGCCGATAATAAACCGTATGCTTATCGCCTTTGGGGGCATACCGCGCCCAATAAGAGCCGAAAAACAGCGATACGGTCGGCTTATCGAGGGCTACGGCAAGATGCAACGCACCGGTGTCCCCGCTTAAAAATATCCCGCAATGATAAATATAGGACGCCATCTCACGAATATCCCCGGGTTCTATCCAGAGGATATCGGATGATTCAGCTAAATTTCCAACTTCCTCCTCCTCATCGGGACCATAGATAAGGAGTGATTTCAATGAATAGTTGGCGGCAAGAGCTCTCGCCACCGTAAAAAAGCGTTTCACCCCATAAGCCTTTCTCCCACGTCCACCGCAATGGATGGCGATAAATCCTCCGGAGGCAAATCCCTGCTCCGCCAATAAAAACTCTGTCGCTTCTATTTCAGCCTCCGTGATGAATATCTCCATCTTATCACTTACGCTTGCTTCATCGTTCAAAGCCTCCAGGAGTTTTAAATGACGGCGAGGCTCATACATATCAGCCGATGGTAAAGGAATTATCTTATTATGGATTATTTCCGAACCTTTATAATCGTATCCGACTGCCATATTGACAGCTGACAAAATCGTAATAAGGGCGTTAGTGAAACTTAATACATCTTTGGTGTCGAAAACTATGTCGTATTTTCGGCGGCGCAAATCCCCTATCATTTTAAAAAACTTATGGGGAGAGATAATTAAACCTTTATGGTCGAATTCGATGATATTTGTTATATGCGGGTTGAAATGGAATATCTCCGAGAAATTCTTCGGGACTAAAACATCGATTTCCGCCAAAGGGAAAATATTATGAGCCTCTCTGATAAGAGGCGTGATAAAAAGCATATTCCCGATACGCCTGTCCTGACGAACTATCAATATCCTCTCGATCGATTTAGCGATTGGAGTCGATTTCGGAAAAAACAACCTTAACATTTTTAAGAGAAGGAGTTTCATTTCATACCACCGTATCCGCTCCAATGCTCTTTTAGTCTTTCATAAACCAAATCTATCGGGATATCATCGATGCATCTGTGGTTTTTACATTTATGGGGATTACAGTCAGAGCGGCAATCCATTTTTATGTTTACATAAGAATGAATCGGATTGTTCGGCTCCGTCCAATTGTTCGGGTTTAGGTGTCCCATAACGGTCAAGGTCGGTATTCCAAGAGCGACCGCGATATGTTTGGGACCGTTGTCATTCCCAAAAATCATCCTTGAATGGAGAAAATAAGCTCCGAACTGTTGGAAACTTTTCATTTCCCTGATAAGCGGTTTGGTTTTCATTTTCGACTCGACTTCCTTAAGCGTATCGAACTCTCCCGGACCGCATAACAGCAAGGGTTTTATATTTAACTCCTTCGTTGCCCTGTCCAGACAGCGGGCGAACTTATCGGGACCCCAGCGCTTGTATTTACGGCGGCTGACGGGCAGGACAGCTAAAAGCCTATCCTTATAACCTTCCAAATCGGCATCAGCCTTTGAGAGTTCATCCTTCGGCACGGTAAAATCAAGTTTTATTCCATCGGACTCCGCCCCAACCGCTTCGACCAAACGGAGCTTGTCATTGGCGGAATAATCATCAGGATTACCTTCAGCCAATAACAGGTTGTAAGCCCAGCTTCTGCCACGCCGTTTATAACCGACCCGAGTTGGGGCATTCGTTACATAAGCGAGTTTTGATGAAGTCGGGCTGCAAAGGAAATCGATTACCAAATCATATTTGCGCTTCCTCAACTTATAGGCGGCCTCAAGAATAGATTTGGAGCTTTTGTCGGGAACTGTAATCAACGAGTCGATGTTATTATTCCCCTTTAGGATACCGAAAGAATACTCGCCGATGAGATAATCTATCTTCGTTTCGGGGAACGACTTCCTGAAGGCGCGCAGGGCGGGGGTGGTCAGCAGGCAGTCACCGGCTTGCTTGATTTGAATAAACAACGCCTTATGGAATTTACGCTTTTTATTAGAGCGAACCGTCAATCCCCTTCCCTCTGTCCCACCGATTTACGATGGGCGAATTCGAGTTCGTAGAGCCGTTTATAAAGATCGCACTCGGATAACAATTGAGAATGCTTCCCGCTACTTATTATTTTGCCGCCGTCAACCACATAAATCATGTCCGCACGCACTATGGTGGAAAGTCGGTGGGCGATAACCAGTGTCGTCCGATTTGCCAGCAGGTTCCCTATCGCCGCTTGCACAGCCCTTTCCGCTTCATTATCCAGAGCGCTGGTGGCTTCATCGAAAATCAATATCTGCGGATTTCTTAGTATCGCCCGGGCGATAGCTATCCGCTGGCGCTCGCCGCCGGATATACGGGTCCCTCTCTCCCCCAAAATCGTATCGAAACCGTTGGACATCGCCTCGATAAAATCCAAAGCGTTAGCCAACTCGGCAGCTTTCCTTATCTCCTCCAAATTCGCTTCCGGCTTCCCATAGGAGATATTCGCAGCGACCGTATCGTTGAAAAGGATTGTCTCTTGAGTAACGATGCCCATCAAGTTGCGCAGAGAACTCAGGCTGATATCCCTGATATCGATTCCATCGATAGTAATCGACCCCGTATCGGGATCATAAAAGCGCGGTATCAAATCGGCGATAGTGCTTTTCCCCCCGCCGGATGGGCCGACAAGAGCTACCGTATCCCCATAAGGTATCTCCAAGCTAATATCCTTTAACACCTTACCGTTTCCGTCATAGCTAAAGCTGACATTGTTGAACTTGATCCCTTTCGATAGCGATTTAATCTCCACCGGATTTTCGGGTTCGGTGATAGTCGGTTTATAATCCATAATCTCGAATATTCTCATCATCAGCGCAGAGCCTTTCTTGATATCCGCATAAACCTTAACGGTTCTTGTAAGGGGATGCATCATCGAAAACAGCGCCGCCAAAAAGACCATAAACGAGCCGGTTGAAAGGGATGAGTTCGGCTTGAGTATCTGCAGCGCTCCATAATAAAGCACAGCCACCCCGATTACCGTCCCCAAAAATTCGGATAGTGGGGCCGCCAACAAATCCAACCTCATCAATTTCAAAAAGCGGCGGTAATAATTCTTGGTAATCCCCTTGAATTTCTCGGTTTCGCGCCATCCCTGATCGAAAGCGATAACCACTCTGGCGGCCGATATCCTTTCGGAAAGATAGGATAACACATCCGAAACCGCCACCTGCGCCCTTCCGGAGTATGTTTTCAGCTTATGCCCTATTTTTCCGATAAGCAACATAATGGGAGGCACCACGATATAGGCTATAATCGCCAACCGCCAGCTGATTATAAAAGTCATAGAAAGAAAAACTATTACCTGCATTACATTTTTCAAAATCTCCGCAACATTGGAGATTGTAAAGGTTCTGACCGCCGCCACATCGGAAACCATACGGGTTACTATTTCCCCCGATTTGAATTTTTGATGGAAATCCAAAGACTGCTTTTGCATCGACTCGAAAAGATCGTTCCGCAGATGCATAACAACCTTTTGCTCCAAACGGACGAAAACGACCTTTTGAGCGTAGTCGGACCCCGTCTTGAGAAATATCAAAATCAAAGCCCCGATACATATAAACTTGAGAACCTCTATTGCGCTGTTGGACGCCAATATATCATCGAACCCCTTTTTGAAATGATCGCCTATTCCACCGAATCCTCCCTCTTCATACAATTTATGCGATTTGTCGATTGTATCCCCGACCAGATCGAAAAATTGCACAAAAACCGATTCTCCCGAGGAAGGTTGAGAGATTACGGACTTGTTTCCGGCAAAAACTTTCTCGAAAGCAGGATAAAGCATTGTCAAGGAAAACCCTGATACGAGAGCATAGAAACCCGTAAGTATAATCCCGATTACCGCCCATTGCCAATAGGGCTTGATGTATTTGAGAATCCTTAAATAATACTTCATTATAATATATTAAATAGTTCCGAATAATACTGTATAAGCGAGCAAATATCAAGCCTGATTTTTTCACCGGATGTTATCGGTTGTGATAGAGGCTTACAAAAACCCTCGAAAGTCTTTTTTGCTTGACAGAAATAAGAATCAAGGGATATTATCATTTGACTTGATAAATAAAAATTAAACACTGCTTCCTAATGGTGGAGTATCGAAAAATGTTTGCAAATAAAAACGGATTAAAAATTATCTTAAGTATATTGATACTATTAATCGCATTTGGCGAAGTGAAACCGACCAGCGCGAAAGTCAGTTTGAAATGGTATCAATATTATCAAAGAGGTATTGATTATTATAAAATTGGCGATTGGCAAAGGGCATTGAACAGCTTTAAAGCATCGGCAAGTTTGGAATTCGAGGAAAGGAATAACAAACGGACCTACGGAATGCACTTTATCAAATATTATCCCCACCGTTATATGGCGGAGTGTTATTATAAAATGGGGGATTCGGATGCCGCAACCCGGGAAATAGATCTCTCATTGGCTTTCCAGCATAGCAAAGATGCGGAACAATTGAAGAAAATAATCGCTTCGGGTATCGCCCCGACATCCGTTGCCCCGTTTCCCTCACAGCGGGAGATAGATTATCAAGAGGAACTCAACCGCTCACATCGTGAGAACGAAACCTCCGCCGCCCAATCGGAACGCAAAAACAGATATTACTCCACCTATGGCAAAGTCCCCGTGGGTGCTCTAACCTATGACCCCGATAAAGTCACTCAGGTCGGTTCGAGACTTTCCATCGCCGTGATGAAATTCTCCTTCTCCGGCAACGGGAGGGATATCTCCAATGATGTTCTCAACGAAATGATTACCACCCTGTATTCGCTTGGGGGCAGATTTAATATTATCGAACGGGAGAAGATACAAAAGATTATCGATGAACAGATCCGTGCTCAGTCCGGTCAGATAGATGACAAATCCGCCGTTAAGGCTGGGAAGATCGCCGGGGTCGATGCTGTTTTGATGGGGAGTATTTCAGTCTCCTCCGATAGTTCCTTGAAGATTTGGGGAAGGTTGATAAATACCGAGACCGGAAAACTTATAACCGCTCAGGACGGTTATGCGCTTTCCGCATCGCCGAAGGATATCAACAAAGCTTGTATGGATTTATCCATTAAACTATATAATGACCTGCCGTTGGTCGAGGGGTATGTAATCAGCATCGAACCGAGCGATAAAATACTCCTCGATTTGGGCAAGGAAAAACATATGAAACCCGATATGCAATGCGTCATCTATCGGGAAGGTGAAAAGATAAAACATCCCATAACCGGTAAGATAGCTTATGTGAAAAAGATATATCTCGGTGAGGCGGTCTTGGATCAGGTTCAGGAAAGCTCCTCCGAAGCCGATGTAATAATAAAGGAAAAAGGCGAAAGAATTCAGGTAGGAGACAAGGTCGTAATCAAATAACATTCCATAGGGAAAGGTGGTCTTATGAGATGCAAAGCGGTTGTATTATTGGTCGTAATGGCGGTTATCGTCTATTCGATCCCGGCTTTAAGCCAACAGGTAAATTTTAACTTTATCGGTGCGGGAGCTAGGGCGCGCGGTATGGGGGGAGCATTTATCGGGGTGGCTGACGATGCTACCGCTATCAGTTGGAATCCTGCCGGATTGGCTACCCTTGAGAGACCGGAAGGCTCGATTGTCGGCTATTATTCGGCAAGCAAATATAACATCGATATCGAGAATCTTGTCGGCACCGAATATTCCGAGTCGCACCCGGTCTTCAATTTCGGAAGCATTGCTTACCCGTTGGCAACATCGGGAAAAAATTTCGTCATTGCCGGTGCTTATCAGAGGTTGATAGACCTTTATGGCAAAAGCGAGACCGATGACGGCAATGAAACTTGGGAAACCAAAGGTGGGGTGGATGCTATCTCCCCCGGAGTCGGGATACAATTGACCCCCGAGGTCGCTGTCGGCGCCGCTTTCAATATCTGGACCGGCGGCACCGATTACAAATACGAAAATAAAAGCAATCCGAGCTTGAATATTGACCAAAAAAATCTCGATAAGTTTTCCGGGTTCAATGTCAACATCGGAGTATTGGCTCAATTCCAACAGGTTAAGGTTGGAGCGGTGGTGAAGACCCCTCTGACCCTTACGGATGAATATACGCAGAACGACTCCACCTATAAGGACAAATTCAAGTTCCCGATGACTTATGGCTTTGGGATTTCTTTCGCTCCGAACGAGAACCTTACTTTGGCGGCTGATGTGGATATCCGTCCATACTCCAAAACCGATATTGTCGATGGGATGGATGATACTACTTACTCGGGGCTGCTTAACAACACGACGCAGATCCGCGCCGGGATGGAATACCTCTTTATCGGCGAATCGGCGGTATTTCCCGTAAGGTTGGGGTTTCATACCGAGCCGTTGATACAAAACCCCTTTTATCCTTCTGAGGATGCGACTGTCAGCGGGAATTATTTCACTGCCGGTTTCGGGGTTATATTCGGTAATATTTGGTTTGATTTAGCTTATGAAATCGGCACCGTAAAGACCGACAGTGATGTGTGGTTTGCGGGATACAACAGCACTTATAAATTGACCCGACAAAATGTGATATTATCGGCGATTGTTCATTTCGAATAATCTATTATCTTTTACTCGGTTATCTCGATAAAGGCGGGTTTCTCCCGCCTTTATGATATGAAACAGTATATATGTTTTCGCAAAGGCAAATTTTCCAATTGCCCTTTTTATATTTTTCTAATCCCTACCTGAAACATACCATAGAAATAACACCAGAAATTCCTTGCGGGATGGGAGGTTTTGTGATATAATAAAATTAAGCATTGATAACCCCGGGGCTGTATGGTGCAGATATTATTATGATAGAAAATTATTCTCGGTTAATCTTTAAAGGCAAAAGCCCTTTTGATAGGTTTTTGTATCATATCATTATTGGAGGTAAAGAATGAAAAAGTTGTTATTGCTCTCGCTTGTTTGGTTGATAGCGATCCCTGCTATCGCTTCGGCTACCGATGTAAGCGGGAATGTTTCGGGGGAGTGGACTGTTGATAATAGTCCGTATAATGTTGTTGGGGAGTTGACTGTCCCGACCGATTCCACTTTGATAATCGATCCGGGTGTATCGGTGATATTTCAAGGGCATTATAAGTTTAATGTGGAGACTTCGGCGACTTTGATTGCCGCCGGTACCGAAAGCGATTCGATTGTTTTCACCGCCGCAAACACATCGGAAGGTTGGTGGGGGATAAGATTTTTTTCTGCCAGCGACATTTCAAGAATTTCTTACTGCCATATCGAATATGGAAGGGCTACCGGAAATGAGCCCGATAACGATGGCGGTGCTATTTATTGCAGCTATTCTAATCCTAGTATAAGCAATAATACCATCAGCGATAATTCAGCTGATTATGGAGGCGGGATTTTCTGCGATCATTCCGACCCGATTATAAGCTATAATACCATTAGTAATAATTTAGGAACTTGGGGTGGCGGCGGGATTTACTGCATTAATTCCGACCCAACCATAAACGGTAATACCATTAGTAATAATTCAGCTTACACTGGTGGCGGGATTTACTGCAATTTTTCTAACTCGGACATAACTAATAATACTATCAGCGAAAATTCTGCAAATGGTTATAATAATAATCATGAAGGTGGCGGGATTTACTGCTGCGATTCCAGCCCAACCATAATGAATAACACCATCAGCGATAATTCAGCTGATTATGGTGGCGGGATTTACTTTATTTCTAATTCCAGCCCAATGATAAACAATAATACTATTACCGGAAACTCCGCTTTTAATGGCGGCGGGATTTACTGCAATAGTTCCGACCCGACCATAAGCGGTAATACTATCAGCAATAATTCAGCTTATGAAGGTGGTGGGATTTACTGCTATGAAACTAACATGGCTATAACCAATAACACCATTAGCAATAATTCAGCTGATTATCGTGGTGGTGGGATTCGTTGTAGGATTAATTCTAATCTAACAGTAATAAATACAATTTTGTGGGCTGACTCCGCGCCATATGGCAATGAGATTGATTTGGATAACAGCGTTTATGATGTGACTTATTCCGATATTCAAGGGGGATGGGGAGGTGAGGGGAATATCGATGCCGATCCGCTTTTTGTGAACCCAGATAATGGGGATTATCATCTGCAGGAAGGGTCTCCCTGTATAGATGCCGGCGATCCGAACTCCCCGCCGGATCCGGATGGCACAATTGCCGATATGGGAGCATTTTATTATAATCCATTGCCATCAGGGGGAGTAATTTATAATCCCGAGGACTTTATTTTTACTATCGCCCAAAATCTGACTACTTTTCGGAATTATCAAATAACCTCCGGTGATAGTAGCGGTTATGTCCTTTCATTTTGCAATGCGCCTTGGGTCACGCTCGACCCGGATTATGTGGAAATGGAACCTAACGATACGGTTATGGTTACCGCAACTTTCAATCCCGGCGAACTGCCCTTCGACAGCACCTATACAACCGACATTACTTTTGCCTCCGATATCCCCGGTTTTCAGGGCGATCCGATTCCGGTTGAAATGACGGTCATCCCGCCAGCGGATATAGTCTTGGATTACAATCCTGACGATTTCCTTTTCGATATTCTCCGTGATTCGGTGGAAACGAAGTATTTTAATTTAATCTGTAATCAAAACAGCGCTCTTTCGGTATCTTATGTTAAAATGCTGTGCGATTCCTCTTGGATATCGTTCGAGCCGGATTCGGTTAATATGGATCCGGGGGATACGATTACTGTGGCGGCGATATTCGATGCTACTGGTTTGTATTATCGGAGCTATGATGCGGATATTTATTTTGAGTCGGATATGCCTTCGATGGATGGGGTTATAATTCCCACGGAGATGACGGTCCGGACCACTGTCGGGGTGGAGGCATCGATAGCGGATAATATCCTATCGGTGGGTGATACGCTTGCGGTTGACATCACCGTAACCAATCCCACAAGTCAGAATTTATATCTTTGGTTGGCGACGGCGATGGAACTTCCCGGCGGCTATATTTACGGTCCGGTTTTCGGTCCTTATGATTTTAGATTATTTCCTGATGGCGGCGTTTATGGAACGATTAAGCATATTGTCCCGGAGGTAGCGCCGGCGGGTGATTATCAGTATTTGGTGAGGGTATCGCCGCAGGATGATATGGCATTTGCGATGGGTGAGGGAAGCGCTCCGTTCAGTATAACCGGCTCGGCGAAAAATGGCGAGATGGGTGATAATGCTTGGGGGATCCTGTATTATTCTTTTGATAACAATTGTAATAATTTGCAGGTATCAATTCCCAAAAAATATTCGGTTGGTAATTATCCGAACCCGTTCAATGCGCAGACCACTATAAGCTTTGATGTTCCTACAGCAGGCAATGTCTCTCTGGAAGTTTACAACATAATGGGACAGAAGGTGGCTACGCTGGTCAAGGGCAATATTGAAGCCGGTTCGCATACGGTTATTTGGGATGCGGGCAATTATTCCAGCGGTATTTATTTCTACAAATTAACCGCCGGAAATAAAGTCTTCACCAAGAGGATGACTTTGCTGAAGTAAGTAAGCAGACTTTATTTGTAGAGTTCTCTTTTATTGCGGCGGAGCTGACCTGCTCTGCCGCTTTACTATCCGGTTTTAATATTCGTTTCTTTAATGCAGCTATTTCGGGATAGTGGTGATAAAGATAAATAAATTATAAAAAAAGCAAAAAAAGGGTTGCTTTTTAAGAAATAATTTATTTAATTATAAGTGGTTGGTAGGATTAGTATGCCGGTAGAAGTATATCTAATCATGTTCTCTTAAATTCGAATTCATTTAATGTCATTGAATATATTCTGTGGGCGTTTATTTAATTGTGGATTATTGTCCATAAACCCACAGTAGATATGAAAAATTCCTCCCAATAGAAAAGGGGATTTATGTAACCTACCTACTACTACCCATACCCCGCCGAAATTACTTCGACGGGGTATAATAGTTCTAATAAAAATATAAAGTCCGATACTTCCCCTCAATATCTATAAAAGTTTATATATTCCTGCCATACGGGCGATAAAAAGGTTGAATTTTGGGCAGGATTTATTATAATGTATCTCTTTGATTTACATAGTTAAGTTAAATTAACGGAGGTGCCCGTGTCAATTGTACGGCCGTTCAGGGGCCTTAGACCAAAACCCGAATATGCCAAGAATGTCGCTTCGCCGCCCTATGATGTTTTAAGTTCGGAAGAAGCACGCGAGATAGCGTTGCATAACCCTCTATCCTTTCTTCGTATCAACAAAGCCGAATTGGAATTCGATGATGGCGTCAATCCATACAGCGAAGAAGTATATAAAAAAGGAAAGGAAAACCTTCAAAAATTAATCGATGACGGCATAATGATACGGGATGATAAACCCTGCTTCTATATCTATCGCCTTACAATGGATGGTAAAAGTCAAACCGGTTTGGTCGCCTTGACTTCTGTTGTGGAATACGATGAAGGCAAAATTAAAAAGCATGAGCATACCCGTCCGGAGAAAGTCAACGACCGCGCCAATCATATATTATATTTAGAGGCGCAGGTCGGTCCTGTTTTCAGCACTTTCCGTTATGATAAAAATGCGGACGAGGTCCTGAAAAAAATCGCTTCCGAATCGGATCCGGAAGTTGATTTCAACTCCGATGATAATGTCCGCCATCAGTTTTGGGTAGTCAAAGACGATGTGTTGATAGGGAAAATTATCAATGCCTTCGCTTCGATACCCTGTCTATATATTGCCGATGGTCACCATCGCAGCCAATCCGCTTCGAAAGTCGCCCGTATGTATAGGGAGAAAAATCCTCATCATACCGGTGAGGAAATATATAATTTTTTCCTCAATGTAATCTTTCCCGATAAGGAACTTAGAATCCTGCCATATAATCGAGTTATCAAGGATCTGAACGGGATGACTTTGGATGAGATTTTGGAGAAAGCTTCCGTTAAATTTCATATTAGCCCGGCGGAGGGTGAAGTAAATCCCGAAAGGCCGCATCAGTTCGGTTTATACAGCGAAAAGAAATGGTATTTATTGGAAGCAAAGGAGGGGAGTTTCGATCCCGAGAATCCCACCGGGTCGATAGACGCGGCTATTTTGGGGGATAATTTTATCGCTCCGATTTTGGGGATAACAAACCCTAAAACCGATAAGAGGATAGATTTCATCGGCGGTATTCGTGGGATTGGGGAGTTGGTAAAATTGGTCGATTCGGGCAAATATAAAATAGCCTTTTCCCTTTTTCCGACATCGATAGAACAATTGCTGAAAGTTGCCGATGCCGGGGAGGTAATGCCTCCGAAATCGACCTGGTTTGAACCTAAACTTCGTAGTGGAATGATCGTCAATCTGTTAAACGAATGAATCAAAATAAGGATAAGAGTTATGTTGATTTTAATTTCCGATGCATTTGACTCCAGCCTCCCGGATAAGCTCTCCAAATATGGGGAGATAACCGATGATAAAAGTAGATTGGCTGAGGCTGAGGTAGTCTTAATTCGCAGTAAAACAAAAGTGAACGCGGAATATATCGATTCGGCTCCTAATTTGAAGTTGGTGATTCGGGGTGGGGTCGGTTTGGACAATGTGGATTTGGATTATGCCAAGCGGAAGGGTATCATCGTTCGCAATACTCCGGAAGCGTCTTCGATAGCGGTTGCCGAATTGGCATTCACTTTGATGTCGGCGGTGACCAACCATATCCCCAAAGCGCACAACTCGATGGCTGAGGGAAAATGGCTGAAAAAGGAATTGAAGCGCACCGAATTATATGGCAAGACATTAGGTATTTTAGGCATAGGGAGGATAGGGACGGAGCTTGCCAAACGGGCCGTCGCTTTCGGAATGAAGGTTATCGCTTACGACCCGTTCGTAAAATCCAACGAATACGCCGAGCTGAAGCCGACCCTCAAAGAAGTGCTGAATACTTCCGATTATGTCTCTATGCATATGCCGTTAACCGATGATACCGAGGGGATGATAAATGCGGAGACTTTGAAGGAGTTCAAGGATGGGGCCTTCTTAATCAATACCGGCAGGGGTAAAACAATTGTCGAGGAGGATGTTGCCGATGCCCTCAAAAGCGGAAAATTAGCCGGTTTCGGCAATGATGTCTGGTATTCCGACCCGCCGAAGGATACTCCGCTCCGCAACGCCCCGAATATGGTGATGACGCCCCATTTAGGCGCTTCCACCAAGGAAAACCTGTTGCGTATCGGAGAGATAGTCGAAAGGATAATCAGCGAGTTTGTCAATAAATAATTTATTTAGAAAACAACCATAACTGCGAGGAAAAATTATGGCTAATAGAGTTTACAATTTCAATCCGGGACCATCCACGCTTCCTTTGGATGTGCTGAAGATAGTGCAGGAAGAACTTTTGGATTACAGAGGGACCGGTATGTCGGTGATGGAGATATCGCACCGCTCCGCCGAATATACCGAGATTAATGATACTGCTATTTCATTGGCGAAAGAGATAATGGGATTGGGAGATGATTACAGCGTGATATTTGTGGGAGGCGGAGCATCAACTCAATTCGCTATGATACCGATGAATTTCCTTCACGAGGGCGAAACCGCCGCTTATGTCGATACGGGGACTTGGTCAACAAAGGCGATTAAGGAAGCGGAAAAGATGGGAAAGGTTCATCTCGCCGCCTCTTCCAAGGAAGGGGATTATAAATTTATTCCCAAAATCGAGGATATAAAATATCCCGATGATGCTGCTTATCTCCACATAACCACAAATAACACCATCAAGGGAACTCAATACCAAATTTATCCAGATACCGGAAATGTCCCCTTAATTGCGGATATGTCTTCGGATATTTGCTCCCGCGTTATCGATTTTTCAAAATTCTCCTTGATCTATGCCGGGGCGCAGAAAAACCTCGGGCCGGCTGGGGTAACAATGGTGATTATCCGCAACGACCTTTTAGAGAAGCGCAAGGATGGACTTCCCACTATGTTGGATTATAAAACCCATACGGAGAAGAAATCGCTTTTCAACACTCCGCCCGTATTTGCGGTTTATGTTGTGAAATTGGTGCTGGAGTGGATAAAGAACCTCGGCGGATTAAAGGCGGTTCAAAAGCTCAATCGCGCTAAAAAAGACATTATTTATGCGCTTTTGGACGAATACCCTGATTACTTCAGAGGGAATGTTCAGCCGGAAAGCCGTAGTTGGATGAATGTTACTTTCCGTTTGCCCACCGAAAATTTGGAAACTAAATTCGTAGATGAAGCTAAAAAAGCGGGCTTTATCGGTTTGAAAGGGCATCGCAGTGTGGGGGGGATAAGGGTTTCGTTGTACAACGCTATGACCGTTGAGGGGGCACAGAAGGTCGCTGATTTTATGGAATCTTTTATGAAGGAAAACGGTTAAATCTTAATTTTTAAAATAGAGGAACGGCGGGTTTTTGTTGTCCCGCCGTTTAACATAGGTTTGACAGGTTCACTCTCAAGCGAAATGAAATATTGTGAGGGTATAAGATGGAGAAAGTAAACACCAAAAAGGCCGCTCCGGCTATCGGTCCTTATTCGCAGGCGATTATGTTTCTCGGAGGGAAATTAGTTCAGACAAGCGGGCAGATACCAGCCGATGAGAAAGGAAATTTGTTGTCGGGGGGGATAAAAGAGCAAACTCTTCGGGTTCTGAAAAACATCAATGAGGTTTTGAAAGCCGCCGGCAGCGGAAAGGATAAGATTATAAAGACCACCGTCTTTATGAAAAGCTTATCCGATTTCGGCGGGATGAATGAGGTTTATGAGGAATTTATGGAAGGGCACAAGCCAGCCCGCTCCACTGTCGAGGTAAACCGACTGCCTAAGGATGTTTTAATAGAGATCGAAGCTTTGGCAGAGATATAATCGAACATTTATCTTGATAATAATTGTTTTCAGGCGTATTATCTATTGACAGACAGGCGCTTATTAATATATTGATTTTCGCTGTAAGCGAGAGTGGCGGAATTGGCAGACGCGCCGGACTTAGGATCCGGTCCCTTAATCGGGGTGGGGGTTCAAGTCCCCCCTTTCGCATTTGTAAAATACATAAAAAAGTCAGGTTGGAATAATGGATATTGAAGTTAATGTTTCCGAAGGTAAGGGGCTACGCCGCATTTTGGAGGTTAAAGTTCCGGCTTCAGATGTCGAAACGGAATTCACCGATGCGATAAAAGGACTTAAAAGGGAGGTTAAAATCGATGGGTTCCGTCCGGGTAAAATCCCCTCGAATATCATTTATGCGAAGTTCAAAAAGGAAATATCCCAATCGGTTATGGAAAAGCTCCTACCGGAGGTTTTCCATCTCGCATTGAAGAAAGCCGATTTGAAAACATCAGGAGAGCCGGAGTTGAAGGATGTCCACCTCAAAAGAGGGGAACCTTTGACTTTCAGAGCGATATTGGATATAAAACCGAGAATTGAACCCGTTGATTACAAGGGGCTGAAATTAAAAGGAAGGCCGGTTGAGGTCACCGATGAAGATGTGGAAAAGACTGTCGATGCCTTGCGGGATAAGTTAGCCGTCGTCAACGAGGTTGACCGTCCATCGCAGAGGGGGGATATTGTAATGGTTGAGATTATCAAATTAAAGGGAGGAGATAATATCGGTGAGGAAGAGGACCTTGGGACCTCGGATATCGAGTTGGACGAAAAGAGGACGCTCCCCGAATTTGTGAATAATTTGGTAGGAAAATCCGTGGGGGATACGGTCGAGTTCTCGGTGAAATACCCGGCGGATTATTTCGATAAGGATTTGGCGAATTACACTTATTTATATAAGGCGACCATAAAACATATCCGCGAAAAGAAGCTTCCGAAAACCGACGAAGAACTGATAAAGGCGCTGAATGTTGTCAATCAGGAGAACAACGAACCGGTTGATCCGGAAAAATTTCGGGAGATGGTAAAAAACGACTTGCAGGAGAAAGCACACCGTGATTCTCAAAGGGAGCTTGAAAGTCAGGCTATCGAACAGATAACCAAAACCAATCAATTCGATATACCGCTTTCTATTCTCGAAAAGACATTGGAAGGTATGGTTCAAAGCTATCGACATAAGGATAAAAGGGAGGATGAGGAAAAACTTAAGGAGAAATTGAAACCTGTGGCTGAAAATTTCATACGGTGGAAATATCTGGTTGAGGCGATAGCTGAAAAAGAAAATATAAAAGTGTCCAAAGAGGAGATTAACGCCCAAAGGCGGTATCTTCATCAAAATCGTGATTTGGGCGAGGAAGAAATTGAAAAACATCTTGCCGATTGGGAGGACAGGATGCTGGAGAAAAAAGTTCTGGATTTTATCATAGAAAATGCCGAAATAGAAGATATAACCGATGATGATAAAGATGGTGAAGAAAATGCGAAAGGCTCAATTATCATAACACCCGAGGGGAGATAAGATATGCCGTTAATTCCAATGGTAGTAGAGCAGACAGGACGCACCGAACGCGCTTATGATATTTATTCCCGCTTGCTAAAAGATAGGATTATTTTTATAGGTACGCCTATTGACGACAATATAGCCAATTTGGTCGTTGCTCAGCTGTTATTCCTTGAAGCGGAGGATCCTGAAAAGGATATATTCGTTTATATAAACTCGCCCGGAGGGTCGGTTACCGCCGGTTTGGCGATTTACGATACGATGCAGTTTGTAAAGCCTGCGGTGTCAACAATATGTCTCGGTATGGCGGCTTCTATGGGGGCGGTTCTGCTTTGCGCGGGGGAAGCCGGCAAACGGGCTGCTCTACCTAATTCGCGGATTATGATACATCAGCCTTGGGGCGGCGTTCAGGGACAAGTATCAGACATCGAAATCCAAACGAAGGAATTTATGGAAAATAAGAAGAGACTGAATCAAATCCTTGCCAAACATACCGGGCAACCGGTTGAGAAAGTCGAGAAGGATACCGACAGGAATTATTTCCTCTCAGCCTTGGAAGCAAAAGAATACGGTTTGGTCGATGAAGTTTATGAAAAAAAGAGAAAATAGATATTTATAGCTGAAATATCCTTGAAAAATAGCGTATAAGTTGTTAAATTATTAACCGGATGATAAAACAACATCCGGTTTTTTATGGATGGAGTGCTATGAGTGGTAAATCGAAGAAATCGCCATATCATTTAAATTATTGTTCCTTCTGCGGTCGTTCCAAAAAGGAAGTGAACAAACTTTTTATCTCCGAAAAAAGTTCTATCTGCGATGTGTGTGTCGAGCTATGCAGTTTCGAGCTGAAAAGGTTAAAAAATGAAGCTCTGATTTCCGGGGACTTTATTCTCCCGAAGCCTCAGGAGTTGAAAGAGTTCTTGGATCAATATGTTATAGGTCAGGAAAGGGCAAAGAAATCTTTAGCCGTTGCAGTTTACAATCATTATAAACGGATTCTTCTACCTCCTCGAGATGAGGATGATGTCGAGTTGGAAAAATCGAACATATTGCTCTTGGGCCCCACTGGAACCGGCAAAACCCTATTGGCGCAAACAATGGCGAAGACATTGAAGGTGCCGTTCACTATCGCCGACGCCACCGTGTTGACGGAGGCCGGATATGTCGGCGAGGATGTCGAGAATATATTGGTCCGTTTATTGCAGGCTGCGGATTATGATGTCGCCCGTGCCGAGCGGGGAATTGTTTATATCGACGAAATCGATAAAATATCGCGTCGTGATTCCAACCCGTCAATTACCCGTGATGTGTCAGGTGAAGGCGTTCAACAGGCATTATTGAAAATACTCGAGGGGACCATATCATCGGTTCCTCCGCGCGGAGGGAGGAAACATCCGGAACAGCAGATGATCCAAATAAATACCCGTAATATATTATTTATCTGCGGCGGCGCCTTTATCGGCTTGGAAAGGATTATCGAACGGCGCGTCGGTCGGAAGGTTTTGGGATTTCACTCCGAGAAAATCCGTAAGAATTACAATCTTGGGGAATTACTTTCGCTCGTAACCGCAGAAGATATAATCTCTTATGGAATAATTCCTGAAATGGTGGGACGTTTACCCGTAATAACAACTTTGGATGAGTTGGACAACGCCGCTTTGAAACAGATACTACTCGATCCTAAAAATGCAATCGTCAAGCAATACGAATATCTTTTCGAGATGGAAGGTGTCGAACTTGAATTCACCGACGAAGCTTTGGATAAAGTGATAGAATTGGCGAAAAAGCGCGGTACGGGGGCTCGTGCTTTACGAGCGGTTATGGAGGAGGCGATGTTGGATATAATGTATGCTACTCCCAATTATGAGAATATCGAACGGTGTATAATCACCCCTGAAGTTATTGAGAAACGGGGCAAACCCGAATTAATCCCCAAAAAAGAAAAAACCTCCAAAAAGAGCGCTTAACCTTATTTTCTCGAGGAAACTCGGCTGATGCCGAGGGATAATATATGGCAATGGAAAAAACTAAAAAAGCAATAAAGAAAAAGAATACTCCGAAAGTGTTTACTTTAATTCGCGAAGGTGAAAAGATTAAGATACATAATGTTCTCCCTCTTTTGCCTCTAAAGGATATGGTGATCTTCCCCTATATGATATATCCGCTTTTGGTTGGGAGACAGATTTCGGTTTATGCTTTGCAGGAAGCGATGGTTTTGGAAAGACAGGTCTTTTTGTGTACACAAAAAGATGCCGGCACCGAAGACCCAAAACCATCCGATTTATATCGGGTCGGGGTCGCTGCTCGCATCCTTCAGCTTATGAAACTCCCGAACGGAGCAATTAAAATTTTGGTTGAAGGACTTGTTAGGGCGAAGGCGAAAAAGATTACCAACAAAGACGGATTCTATAAAGCAGAATTGCAATTTATCCAATATCCGAATATGAAGTCCAATTTGGAAAACGAGGCGCTCATAAGGAACATCATAACTCAGTTCCATGATTATGTCCGCTTTAATCGACGACTTCCGGAGGAGATTATCGGCTCTTTAGGCGGGTTCGATGACCCTCAGCGCCTTGCGGATACGATTTCGGCACATATCATCCATAGGCCCGACATCAAACAGCGGATATTGGAATCCAAAGACCTGAAAAGCCAACTTCTCGAACTGTCTATGCTCCTCTCGTCGGAAATTGAAATACTGAAACTCGAACGGAAAATAGATGGATCAGTAAAGGATAACCTGACTAAATCCCAAAGGGAATTTTATCTCCAACAGCAACTTAAGGTTATCAAAGAGGAATTGGGCGAATCTGAGGAAAGGGTTGAGGATATCGAGTTGGAGAAAAGACTGAAGAAGGCTAAACTTTCCAAAGAAGCACGCGAAAAAGCTGTTTCGGAATTAAGTAAGTTGAAAAAAATGCATCCATTTTCGGCTGAAGCGGCGGTAGTGCGTAATTATCTCGATTGGATCGTCAATCTTCCTTGGAAGATAATGACGAAAGATAGAAATGATATAAGGAAAGTAAAAAAAATCCTCGATAACGATCACTATGGATTGGAAAAAGCAAAGCGCAGGATTTTTGAGCATTTGGCGGTCATCCGTTTAGCGAAAAAAGTGAAGGGTCCTATTCTCTGTTTCGTGGGACCTCCGGGGGTTGGGAAAACCTCATTGGGAAAATCGATAGCTTCCGCATTGGACAGGAAATTCGTGCGGATGTCCCTCGGTGGGGTACGAGACGAGGCGGAGATACGGGGACATAGACGGACTTATATCGGCTCCATCCCGGGACGGATAATTCAATCCATCCGCAAAGCCGGTTCTTCAAATCCGGTTTTCCTCTTGGATGAGATAGACAAGCTTTCACACGACTTTCACGGTGACCCGGCGGCGGCTTTATTGGAAGCGCTTGACCCCGAGCAGAATTACACTTTTGTGGATCACTTCCTCGAAGTGGAATTCGACCTCTCAAATATACTTTTCATAACCACCGCCAACACTTTAATGGGTATTCCCCCAGCCTTAATTGATAGGATGGAGATTATACGGCTTCCCGGATATTTGGAATTCGAGAAACTGCATATTGCCAAAGGTTATCTAATCCCGAAACTGAAACCGGAGCATGGGTTGGAGAATATCGAGCTCGCAATTTCCGATAAGGCATTGTTGCACATAATCAGGAACTACACCCGTGAAGCCGGCGTCAGGGAATTGGAACGGAAAATAAAGGCGATTATGCGTCGTATCGCCGAGAAGGTCGTACTCAATGATAGTAAGGATAAATTCACAATTACTGTGAACGGCATAGAGAAATATCTTGGGGTGCCGGATTATCTTGAACCGGATGATTATTCCAAGCCGAGGATAGGGGTGGCGGTAGGGTTGGCTTGGACCGAATTTGGCGGGGAGACGCTTGCGGTGGAGGTTGCGGTAATGAGGGGGGAGGAAAAACTTCTTTTAACGGGGAAATTGGGCAAAGTTATGCAGGAATCGGCGCAAGCGGCACTATCTTATGTTCGGGAAAATGCTGAAAGATTTGGTGTTCCCCCGAATTTCTACTCCAAATCGGAATTGCATATCCATATCCCCGAAGGCGCTGTTGATAAGGATGGGCCATCGGCGGGGATTACGATAGCCACCGCTATTATATCGGCATTGGGCAAACGCCCAATAAGACCGAATTTGGCGATGACCGGGGAGATAACATTGCGCGGGGATGTTTTGCCTATCGGTGGATTAAAGGAGAAGGTGTTGGCGGCCAAACGCTCCGGTATTACCGATATAATAATTCCGGCTAAAAACCGCAAAGACCTCAAGGAGATGTCATCGGAACTTAAGAAGGATGTAAATTTTATCCCCGTAAACGATTACTTTGAGGTTTACAAAAACGCTTTTGAATAGGGTGCCGGAGTTTGCTCTTTTGCCTATGATTATTGGGCGAAAAATAAAAAATACGCCATGGAGGGCTCGAACCTCCGACCCGCTGATTAAGAGTCAGCTGCTCTACCAACTGAGCTAATGGCGCATTTATTTTCAGCTAAAAAAATAAAATCCCGAACCCCATAAAGCAAGCGAAATCTTAAAAATTCAGCTTTTAGAGTCCTTTTCATTTTTATCAACAAAGCCGTTAATCAGTCCAGCAGGACTTTTTCGAGTCTTTCGATTAAATAGTCTATCTGCTCCTCGTTGATAATCAAGGGAGGTGAAATACGGATTGTATGCCCGTGGCTGTCGTTGGCAAGCACTCCCAATTTCAGCAGTTTTTGGCAGTATTCCATCGCATTACCGTTGTTTACCTCGATACCGATGAACAAGCCTCTCCCCCGAACTTCTTTTATATGTGCGGAGTGTTCGGCGATTTTCATAATCCGACTTTTCAATATCTCACCCATCTTTGCCGCCCGTGCCGGCAAATCCTCATTGATAATGACATCCAAAGCAGCAATACCCGCCACGCAGGCAAGCGGATAGCCTCCAAAAGTGGAGCCGTCGGATCCCGGAGTGAAAACCATATCCATAATTTCTGAATTGGAGACGAACGCCGAAAGCGGCAGCAACCCACCCGATATAGCTTTGCCTAAAATTATCCCGTCGGGAATTACATTTTCATATTCAAAGCAAAACATTTTCCCGGTCCGTCCCAAGCCTACTTGAATTTCATCGAAGACAAGCAATAGATCGTTCTCGTCGGAGATTTCCCGCAAACCTTTGAGGAAACCTTCCGGCGGCTGATACATTCCGCCCTCGCCCTGCATAGGTTCCACGAGAATACCGGCGGTGTTTTCATTAACAGCGTTCTCGACCGCCTTCAAATTCCCATATTCCACGGAGATAAATCCGGGCGTGAGGGGACCAAACCCTTTTTTGTATTTCTCGGTGGTGGAAAAGGATATGACGGTTATCATCCGTCCGTGAAAATTATTATCGAAAACGATGATTTCCTGTTTACCGTCAGGAATACCCTTCTGCTTGAAACCGTAGAAACGGATAGCCTTAATGGCGGTTTCAACCGATTCCACTCCGCCGTTTTTAGGAAGGACTTTATTCCCCTGATTGCCGAAACGGGGTCCCAACTGCGGCAGCAATGTGGCTAACTTTTTGGAGAATAAAGCCATAACATCGGTATAGACCATATTGGAAAGCACCGAGGCGTAGTTGCCCCGTAAGGCATCGACTATTGCGTTGACAATTTTGGGATGATGATGCCCTTGATTGGCGGCGGAGTAAGCTGCCAAACAATCGAGGTATTTATTCCCTTCGATATCATAAAGCCAAGCCCCTTCGGCTTTGCGGACTACAAAATCGAAACGGCCGTAATGTTGGGCGGCATACTCTTTGGCTATCCCAAATACTTCCTCATCGGAAATAGGGGAATAGCCATATTTTTGTTGTTTTTGTTCTTTTATTTTATTCAAATTCAACTCCTTTAATACAATACGAATTTACATTTTATCAGCACGGCAATATAATATCTTTTCCAAAAAACTCAAGTGTTCTCAAGCAAAATAAACGAAAATAAATAGGGATAAAATTTTTTCCAGAAAAAATTAAAATATACTTGACAAAATAAGGATTTAAATATATTATTAGCAATAGTAATAAGTGCCATAAATAATTATCATTAACTTTTCGTTTTCTACTAAAAACAGGCACTATTTGTAATTTATAGAGAATAATAATGATTATCCTTGAACAGAACCTGTTTGGCTTCTTAAATGGAATGAAAGGAGGTGATAGTCAGGCTGTCAATTGTATGTTATCGGTTTCGTTATGATGCATGAAGCAACGGGTTTCTTTAATCTCTTAAACCTTATTTCATAGGAGGAAATGTTATGAAAAAGCTTCTGTTTTTACTTGTGATCTTCGCTCTTTTCTTGACTGCCAATGCATTTGCACAGGATCCTACTGTCTCAGTCCAGTTAATACCTGAAAGTGATCCCGTTATCGTACCGGCAGGTGGATCATTCAATTACACCGGTATTTTAACTAACAATACCGATGAACCTCAAATAACGGATGTCTGGATTATGTTGGATGTCCCGGATCACGGGATTTTTGGTCCTCTTGATATTTATGAGGATGTCCATCTTGCACCGAATCAAACTTTGTCAGCGGAAATAAGCCAATTTGTTCCTTGTCGAGCTCCTTTGGGTGTTTATACCTATTGGGCATTTTGTGGCGATTATCCTAATAATCCCATCGATTCCTCATCTTTCCAATTTACAGTTGTTGAACCCAATGGCGGCGATGCCGATAGCTGGGTAGTTTTGGGAGCCTTTGATGAAAACATAGATATAGATATTACTCCCGATGAGGATCCGACCATAGTCCCCGCGGGCGGGTCTTTTGGCTACACGGGAACTTTAACAAATCAGGGAGATGAGGATGTTACCGCTGATCTATGGATGATGCTTGATGTCCCCGATTATGGGATATATGGTCCCTTGAGCCTTATAGATGTTACAATTCCCGCAGATTTTACTATCAGTAGACATGTCGAACAGTATGTCCCAACTTATGCTCCACTCGGAACATATACATATATGGCGTTTGTCGGCGATTATCCCGATAATCCTTGGGATGAAGCCGATATGGAGTTTACAGTTATTGAACCTGAAGGATCAACAGCTGATTCCTGGGGTGTTGTTGGCTGGAAAGAAGAGTCCTCTGTAATTCCATCCGTTGCTATGTTGGGAAACAACTATCCCAACCCGTTCAATGCGCAGACTTCGATCAGTTTTGATGTTCCAACGGCGGGCAATGTCTCTCTGGATATTTACAACATAATGGGACAGAAAGTGGCTACGCTGGTTAACGGCAATGTCGAGGCTGGTTCGCATACGGTTGTTTGGGATGCCGGCAATTATTCCAGCGGGATTTATTTCTATAAATTAAATACTGGAAATAAAGTCTTCACCAAACGAATGACACTGCTGAAATAGAGCTTTATTTTCCAAAATTCTAATAAGGGCGGACACGAAGGTTCGCCCTTCCTCATTTTGTTTCATCACATTAAACGGAGAGCTTAAGCCCTCCCTTGCCGGAGGCAAAGCAGAGGCTCCAGTCACCTATTTTGTGGAGCAACCCCAATTGCCCCGCCGACTCCCATCCCAAAATACAAAATTAATTATAGCTTGCTACTAACCCTTTGCGTTGGATAAAAATATATATTATATAAAAACAATTTGCAAATTGAGAAACCGCGATTAAAAGGAGTAATTATGAGCGAATCATTGGAAAAAGCCTATAAGGAGCTGATTGAAAGGACGGTCGAAGTCAGCCGCATCTATTCTTGCGCCGCTGTTTTGGATTGGGACCAGAAGACATACCTTCCCCGAAAAGGTTCCGACTCCAGAGCACAACAGATTTCGATGTTAGTCGGTATGGGACATCAAAAGTTTGTTGATCCCAAAGTGGGCGATCTCATCGGGGAACTTAAGGCAGGCGGATACGATAAGGAAGAATTCTCCGATGAGGAGACAAATATCAGAGAGATAAGCCGTGCTTACGAAAAAGCGAAAAAAGTTCCGACAAGTTTGGTTATGGAAACTGCCGAAACTACTGTCAAGGCGGATGCCGCTTGGGTCGAAGCCCGTAAAAAATCCGATTTCGAGTCCTTCAAGCCGTGGTTGGAAAAGGTTATCGAGCTGAAGCGTCAGTATGCCGAAGCGGTAGGTTATCCCAAAGAACCCTATGATGCTCTAATCGATGATTACGAACCCGGAGCGACGGTTGAGACCATCGGAAAAGTTTTGGAGGATTTCAGGGTCGAATTGGTCGATTTTGTCGGCAGGGTTATCGGCTCGGGAAAAAAGCCGGATACTTCCATTTTAAGCCGCCATTACCCGGTAGATAAGCAGGAGATATTAGGCAAAATGGCAGCTTCGGCGATGGGGTTCGATTTCGATTCCGGACGGCTCGATAAAACCACTCATCCTTTTTGCACCGGTTTGGGTGTCGGCGATGTGCGCATCACCACAAGATATAACCCTCATCATTTTAATGATGCTTTTTTCGGCATAATGCATGAAGCCGGGCATGGCCTTTACGAACAGGGTCTCGACCCCAAGCATTGGGGAACTCCGCGAGGCGAAGCGGTCTCGTTGGGGATACACGAATCCCAATCCCGTATGTGGGAAAATATGGTGGGGAGAAGCCTTTCCTTCTGGAAATATTTCTTCCCGCTTGCCAAGGGGATATTTTACGAGACATTGCGCGATGTGAAGTTGGAGGATTTCCACTTTGCGGTGAATAATGTGGAACCGTCATTTATTCGGGTGGAAGCCGATGAGGTAACCTACAACCTTCATATAATGCTTCGTTTCGAGATGGAGTATGCCTTTTTCCGCGGCGAGTTGAAGGTCGATGATATCCCCGCGGTTTGGAATGAGAAATTCAAGCACTATTTGGATATAACGCCACCGGATGACGCCAAAGGGTGTTTGCAGGATGTTCATTGGAGCAACGGGCTTATCGGCTATTTCCCGACATACACACTGGGGAATCTTTATTCGGCGCAATTTTTTGCCAAGGCGAAAGAGGATTTGGGGGATTTGGATGAGCAGTTTGAGCGGGGCTCTTTCGGCGAGTTGAAGCAATGGCTGCATAAAAATATTCACACTCACGGACAGCGGTATCGTGCGGGTAAATTGGTTGAAGTTGTAACCGGCAAACCGTTATCGCACAAGCCATTTATGGATTACCTGAAAAGCAAATTCGGTCCCCTTTACGGAGTGTGATGTAAAAACATTACCATAAGAATAACATAAACCTATAAAACAACGCCTCCCCTCGAATACGGGAGGCGTTTAGTTTTTTTAGTTTCCATTATCCCCAAAAAAATAATAAATATATACAACTTTCCTAATTAATATATTATATTTATATATAGGTTAAATTGGAATATTAAATATGGATACGAACGCAGGAATATTAAAAAAAAATCTAAAAGGGGTTCCTACCTATCATTTCAATAACTCCAACATCTTAATTTATAATTATGATGTTCTGGGAATGTCAATTAACCAGATTTATTATAGGTCTTAATCTTTGAATAAAGATAGAAATAAATCAATTATCAATCTAAATGATTCTCAAAATGTTAATCATAAAGATTTGGAAGATTTTACTCAGGAGCAGAAAGAGGCGATTCTCAGGCGCGATGGGTATAAATGTGTTATATGTGGGAAAGGATTGAAAGATGGAGTGGAATTGGATATAGGTTATATAGAACCTGTACGCCTCGGAGGAAAAGCCATTATGGAAAACGGTCAAACTTTATGCGTTGAACATAGTTTAATGAAAAAATCCTTGAGCCAAACCGAAATAGGCAAGAAAATAATTATTCGCTTATACAAAATAGCTAAAAAAGAAGGTGCTGAAAAATTGATAGAATTTTGCGAAGACATTTTAAAGATTTACGAAAAATATCATATTGATAGTCATATCGAATGGGACAAATGATAATTTTTCCGCAAGCGATCCAGTTGAATATGCCGTGATAAGCGAAGAGGGGCGACAATAGTGAAATTTGAAGATTTGAAGGAATTATATCTGAAAAATGAAAAGGAATCCTAGTTATTGGGATTTAATCGGTATAAAAAATATTGTGATTAATCAATGAGAATTTCGTGAATATATTAGGGAATATTTAATTTTGTTAATAGATAAACGAATGAAAGTTAAAGAAAGACTTCTTTTAAAGGATGAAATAATTGAATTATTTAGATCTCTTAAGGTTGAAAAAGAATGGTCCTTTAATGGTTATAAGCCATCGCAAACAGGAAAGTGGACGCATTCCTATCATCGCTATCCCGCTAAGTTCATTCCCCAATTAGTAGAAAAACTTTTGGATGAATACATATCTGGCAATGATGCTCATATAAATGATCCCTTTATGGGTAGCGGAACTACGATTGTAACAGCAATATCAAGGGGATTTATCGCAAGTGGAACGGATATAAATGGTATATCATATCTAATGACAAAGGTTAAATCAACCCCGATAGAACCAACATATCTTCAAACCAAAATCAATTCCTTTAACCTGAAATTAGGTTTTTTGGATGGAGCATTAAATTTTAATACTAACAAAGAAATACAGCCACTAATTCCTCAAAGACATATTGAGAGAATAAATTATTGGTTTAATGAGGATAACAAGAGGGAATTAGGTATAATACTAAGAATAATTTTAGAAGAAGAAGATAAGGATATTAGGGATTTTCTATTATTAGCTTTTAGCCATATTTTGAAAAATTGTTCAATATGGCTTCAAGGTAGTACTAAACCGACCCGTGATTTTAATAAAAAACCCGCGAAGCCGTTTACTACCCTAAAAAAACATTTGAGAAAAATGGAAAGGGGAAATAGAGAATTTCACCAAGTCATATCATCGGAGGTTATTAAAAATATCGATTATTATTTAAGAATATGTTTAGGCGATGCTAAACATCAACAAGTACCAAGCAATAGTGTCGATATAATAATTTCTTCAAGTCCCTATGTTACTAGTTATGAATATGCTGACTTGCATCAATTATCCACATTATGGCTGGATTTTGCAAATGACCTAAAAGAATATAGAAGCAATTTTATAGGCTCTGCATTCAAGAAAAACAATGTCTTTTTGAAATTAAAAAGCAGTATCGCTATAGAAACTATTAAGAAAATGAAAAAAAATAGCGAGAAAATTGCGCGGGAAATTGAAACATTCTTCCTTGATATACAACAGGTATTTGACGAAAGCTATAGAATTTTAAAAGAGGGAGGAAGATGCTGTTATGTTATCGGCAATACAGAATTAAAAGGGGTCAAGATTCCCAATGCCGAAATTTTCGCAGAAATCATACAATATTCTGGTTTCAAGTTAGATAGAGTGATTAAGCGGGAGATACCATTAAAAATATTACCGCAGAAGAGAGATAAGGAAACAGGAAGATTTGCGTCCAACCATAATGCTACTTCGCAGGCATATCCTGTTGAATATATTGTTATAGGCAAAAAGGAGTAACTGTTGTGAATTTCGAAGATTTGAAACAATTATATTTAAGAAAAGAAGAACAATATGGAACCACCACATATAAACATATTTCATCTATATTACAAGAAGCTAAAGAGAAGCATAAACAGGATTGGCTGAAAAACCCTACTCCCAACGGAGATCATGAGCAAAGTTGGCGGGCGTTCAAGGGTAAAAACCTAGAAAAACTAATTCAATTTATGATTACTCGGGAAGTCGAAAAATTGGGTTTGAAGGTCATTAACGGCAATAAACTTGAAAGGACAAGAGATCTCCCTAAAGAGTTGGGACAGCTTAAAAGGAATTTAGCTATTGATTATGGCGAATATGGACTGCATTTGCCCGATGTTGATATAATAATATATTATCCTAAAACCCTCAAGGTGCTGGCTGTTATTTCAAGTAAGGTAACCTTAAGGGAAAGGATTGCGCAAACCGGCTATTGGAAACTGAAACTATTGCAGGATAAAATAACAGAACATATTCGCGTATATTTTATTACTCCCGATGAAGATGGTACCCTGACTAATAAAAAGCCACAGAAAAAGGGCAGGGCAATTGTAGAAATTGATACTGATGGAGCCTATATAATGTCGGAAACAAATTTAGAGGAAAGCGATAAGGTAAAAAGTTTTAGCAAATTTATTGATGATATAAAGCAATTACTACTAAACAAAGATGGGAAACAGCAAAAGCCCTAAATTTGAAACAACGACATTATGGGATTATCCAACCCAAAATTATGGCGACAAACCTCACGGATACAATAAATATTCTGGAGTAACCCCCGCGTTTGTAATTTGGAATCTCATTCAGCGATACACAAAAGAAGGTGATTTAGTAATAGATCCAATGTGCGGTAGCGGCACAACAATAGATGTCTGTGTTGAAGAAAAAAGAAAAGTGATAGGTTTTGATATAGTCCCATTCAGGAATGATATAATTCAAGCTGATGCGAGGCATCTACCATTGAAGAATGATATAGCAGATTTTGTTTTTGTCGATTCTCCATATTCCGACAATATAAAATATAATAATCATCCCAATAATATCGGAAATATTTCCTGTGAAAATCCCACCTTTTTCTCGGAGTTAGAAAAAGTTACCCAAGAAATACAGAGGATTCTTAAACCGCAAAAATATATGGCTTGGTTAATCGGGGACCAATCGAAGCGGAAAGTATTCACTCCTGTTGGATATAGGCTCTATGAAATACTAACAAAGTATTTTATGCCAATAGATTGGCTATGCGTTGTTAGGCGGAATCAAAGCTCTAATACAGGAATTTGGCATTATAGGGCAAAAAAATATAATTTCTTTTTAAGAGGTTTTAAACACCTTTTAGTTATGAAGAAAATCAAAAAATTATAGCGGGATATTTACGCCAAAATTAGTGTAAAACATATAAATAATAAAAAGCTGGGAGACAGGGATTCGAACCCCGATTCTACGGTCCAGAGCCGTATGTCCTGCCATTGGACGATCTCCCAGTTATCTATATCAAAACAGCCTTTTAAGCTTACCCGCTATTTTATAAATAATAAATTATTTGTCAAGGGAAATCTTAAAACAATCGCTGAAATAATATCAACTCCCCAAATTAAACCATAATAAATCCACATATCACCATAACCAATAATAAAAGTCCAATTCCATCGTTACCCCCCAAAAAAAATCCTGAACGGCATTTGGAACAAATATACCTTGAACTGCGTTTAATATATTACTAAATAGATAAAGATTAATTACAATCCTGAAAGGAGAAAAGATGAAAAAGTTAATTCTTTTAACGATCGCTTTTTTGACAATGCTGGTATTCGCTACCGGGAGTTATGCCTCCGCTTGCGGAATGGATTCCTGCGATCAAGGGATGAAAGCAACGATGGGCTCTGCTTGTGGAATGGATTCCGGTCATCAAGGGATGAAAGCAACGATGGGCTCCGATAAGAGCGTGAGCGCAACCGCCAAAACCGTCGAAAAACCGAAAAAATTCGCTAATGTTTATGCGACGGATAAAAATGGTATGAAATATGCCGTTTGCCCGGTTACCGGAGAGGAATTTGAAGTTTCGAAAAACAGCCCTTATTCGGTTATCGACGGAAAAGGATATTATCATTGTTGTAATGGTTGTGTAGCTCCATTTAAATCAAATCCGAAGAAATACCTCAAAGGGTTTGATTCGAAATTGGAAAAAGCTAAAAAAGATTTCAAAGATGGGAAGAGGCCTTCAATGTCCGATATGTAAATTCCCCCCCAAAATTCTCAGTACCTCCTAATAATTAAGGAAAAAATCGCTGATTTGAAAAAATCGGCGGTTTTTTATTGACTTAATCCGATATTTGTGGTATTTAATCAACAATTTTACTGAAATTTATTTTTCAAACAGGACGTTTCCCCGCAAAGGGAGCTTGCAATAACACAATATTATAAGTCCATTTTCGGACCAAAAAGGAGAGCGGGTAATTTCTAAAAGATCGCTTTTCCCAGCGATTAATTTCCGAAAAGATATTGCTCTCCAAGTAAAGTAGCAGCGTAACCTTAAGAGAATAAAGATGTTATTGTTAACAGTCTCCACCCTTATAACCAAAAGAATATCAGAGACCGTGTATTGCGAAATACACAAACACTGTAAAGAAAAGGAGAGTGCTTATGCGTCTCAAGGAAAAGGGAATGATATTGGCGGGGAGTATTTTGTTTTCGGCAATGTTTTTGCTTTTAACTTCCATAATTTACGCAAGGGGAAGTGGAAGTTGCGGGGCGGAATTTCTGAATATCGGAATCGGGTCAAGAGCAGTTGGGTTAGGGGGGGCATACAGCGCTTTGGCTGACGATCCGAGCGCTTGCTATTGGAATCCGGCGGGGTTGGTGGAAATAAAATCGGGGGCGCTATTGCTTCAACATAACACCCTTTATCAAGACATCAATTACGAGTATGGCGCTTACGCTATGCCTTTTAATGAAAATAGTGTTATAGGTATCGCTGTCTCTTATTTGCACCTTGGGGAAATTCAAAGTTATGATGCCAACGATAATCCATTGGGAAATTTCGAAATATATGATATGGCTTATAGTTTAAATTACGCTTGCAGGGTTAATCCGCATCTAAACCTTGGTGTGGGGGTGGAGCGGATACAACAATCGCTTGGAGATGTAAAAGCTAATGGATGGGCGATGAATTTCGGCGCCAAGTTATTAATTATTAAATCATTAATGGCTTCAATGGTTATAGCTGATTGGGGACCCTCGATAAAATACGAAACCGAAAAGGCTCCGCTGCCAACCGAATTGAGAGTCGGGATAGCTTATAAAACCGTAGATTTCCCACTGACAATGGCGGCTGAATATGGGTATAGCCGGGATAAGACCCAGCGTTTGGCATTTGGTTTGGAGCAGAAAATCCTTGAGAAGCTGTCGATCAGGGGAGGGTATCATACGGAAGATATGGGTAATCAAAAGGGAAATTTTACCTTCGGATGTGGTGTTAAAATTTGGCATTATCGTATTGACTACACATATATACCGAATAATGATTGGGGTGGATCACACAACATTTCCGCAACGATAAATTTCTAAAGGTGATTTATAAAGGGTCGTCTGAAGGACTTATAATACGGGATCAACCGTAAAAGGGGGAGCTGATGTTGATATATACTCCGGGAAACAAATCGAATAATAAATATTCCTTTACTATTCCAAGCGGGAAGAAACACAAAAACGGCGCTTATAAATTGGGGGATACCGTTAAAATTCATACTATTAAAGGGACGGATAGCTTAACCGGTGTAGTTTCCAAAAAAGGGAAGGAAATGATAATAAGAGTAGGATATTGAATCCATCAGTGAGCCAAGTTATCTACGGAAGTAGAAAGCTTATCAATATTTAGAGTTGAATCCTTTGGGGGCTTTATGGCTATAGTGGTATCAGTATTTTTATTAATTAGGTATTCTCTTATTCTTTCGGCAATAAGCTTTGAGAATATTTCCGCCCCTTTATAATTTAAATGGGCATTATCTGCGAAATATATATAATTACCATAGAATTCGGGTAAAATATAGTAATCCCAAAAAGGAACATTATACTTTTTGATAATTTTCAGGACAAGCTCTTTTGAGCGAGGGTTGTAATCGAATTTTCGTTTCCTATATACAGGTGTCATAACGAGGAAAAGCTCAGCATCCGAAGATAAGGTTTCCCTAATCATAGATTCAAAAGCATTAACTAAGTTAGGATCAATTATAAGATCAGAAGCATTTACTTCAATTTGGGTAGCGTCCAAGTTATCCGCGAAGACAGGTTTCAATGTTCTTTTCAAAGGAATAAAACCGGCATAAGCTTTTTTCCGTCCTATATTGGGGTTGAGCAAACTTACAATGGTAGAATTAAAGGGGTATATTTTCGATATATTTTTATATTTTTCAAAGGGACCCCGCAATTCTATAATCGGTCTTAAATCTTTATGGGTTTTATAATAGGGTAGAAGCATAGATAACCTATCATATACAATATCCCTATAAAACAATCCATATGGGGGGACATTTATGATAACTATCTTAGGGGTATAGCGTTTTAATATTCCGTCTAATATAGCCTTGAAATAGAGTATGCTTTGTCCCCCCCTACCGGCGTTATAGCAAGAAAGACCCAAAACATCGGAGAACACCCTAGGGTCGAAGCTGTGAAGGGCCTGTGAATCACCAAGTATAATTATGTCTTCGTGCGTCCTTTCCAAAGCGTAAGTTATAGAATATGCATTTCCCGACTTTTCATGGAAGTAAAGATATCTTAAAGCATATCCGATAGTGAAATCGATAATGAACAATATTATCAAAAAACCAAATAATTTATAGAGAAAATAAAGTTTAGAATTGGAAGTAAATAAACTGTCCACCATCGAACACTCCGATTAGCAAGATAATAGCAATTAACAGTCCATAGGAGATTTGTCTGACTAAGCTGAATTTGTTTTCGAATAAGGAAAACCCTTTTGGGAAGAATTCCTGCCTAAATTCGACAGCCATCAAAATAAATATCGCGGAAAAAGAATATATCAATTGCGCCGGATCTTCGAGATATAAATTTCCGCTTAGGTGAAATATCTTTTGTAATATCTCGAACGCATCCTGAATCGAGAGGGCACGGAAGAAAACACAGGATAAGGCTAACAGAATATTTACGGTTATTATTTTTAAGGCGTTATGAATGATAGGAAATCTGACGAGCCCAATGAGTTCGTTAATCTTATCTCTGATCTTTTTAGTCCAAGCTGAAAATAACATAAAGAAACCGTGTACGGCGCCCCAGAAAATAAAGGTCCAATTTGCACCGTGCCATAAACCGCTCAACAAAAATAAAGTCATTATATTAATATACCATCGCCATTTGGGGACTCGGTTTCCACCCATAGGGATATATAGATAGTCCTTAAACCATGTAGAAAGTGAAATATGCCATCGTCGCCAAAATTCGGGGAACGATTTAGAGAAAAAGGGCCTATGAAAATTTTCCATTAAATCATATCCCATAAGTTTCGCCGAGCCTATTGCAATATCGGAATAACCGGAGAAATC
>Ga0256841_1000261_pt1 | contig 57598 bp, 54 predicted proteins | sample 356308metaG_FD_185971 | JGI IMG/M metagenome (GOLD analysis project Ga0256841, IMG submission 185971) | Hydrothermal vent microbial communities from Mid Atlantic Ridge, Atlantic Ocean - 356-308 | ecosystem: Environmental > Aquatic > Marine > Hydrothermal vents | place: Atlantic Ocean: Mid... | reverse complement strand
GGCCATCCAGGCCAACCTCCTCAGCTGGATGTATGCCTACAACACGGGCAATGCCGAAGCTCTTGCGGAGTTGTATACCGAGGACGCCATTGTCATGCCACCATCGGATGAGACGATTATCAGTAAGGACGCCATCAAATCTTACTGGAATGCAGAGTTATCTGGTGAGTTGAGCGCGATAACGATCGATCCGGTCAGAATCAAAATCGAAGGTGATACGGCCTATCAGGCTGCAATCTGGACGGCCAAAATCAAAGAAACAGGGGAGAGCGTCGGCGGGAATGTCTTGACCGTACTTGAGCGCCAACCCGATGGCACTTGGAAAACCAAGCTGCACAGCTGGAACTGAGCCTCCTTGATTTTGGACAGGGGTGATAAAACCCCTGTCCCCTTTTCAGGAAATAAACTCCAAAATTTCCTTTTCGATATCTTCTTTATCGATCACTGTGGTTTGGGTGATCGGTTTTTCGAAAAGTTCACTGACGACTGCCGGAATCGTTATCCCAGCGGTTTTCGCGATCGACTTCAACGCATCTTGATCATGAGTATCCATTTCTCCGGTCAAGGCATTGGCTATCGTGGGTGAAAATTTGGTCCATTCCGCTGTGGAGTAAACAATGGTAACCAGCGGCTTTTCACGGCAGGTTTCATAGGCCTTGAAACAGGTCGCTGTGTGGGGATCCATCAGATAACCCTGCTCAAAAGTTGCCCTGATATATTTTTTTCCTTCCTCATCCATACAAAAATCTGCAGTGAAGATCTGTTGCAGTCGGGACAACTCTGTTTCACTGAGTTTATAAAACTTCTCATTATCCAATTGCTGCATCAACTCTCGGGTTCGTTCAGCACCAAAGAGATCAAACAGTACTCGCTCGACATTGGAAGATTTGAGAATATCCATCGCAGGAGAAGTCGTAGGAATAACCGCTGAGTCTCTTAGATCGTATTTTCCCTCCTTGATCAGATGGGTGAGAACATTATTGATATTGGAAGCGATGATGATTTTTTCTACCGGCAGCCCCATCTTCATTGCGTAGTAACCACCGAGGGCATTCCCGAAGTTCCCACTGGGAACATCTAAGTAGACCTTCTCACCAAATTCAATTGCCCCCTGCCGTATCAGCTCCAGATAACTGTGTATGTGGTAGACGATCTGAAAGATAATCCTGCCGAAATTAACCGAATTGGCTGCAGAAAGCAGGATATTTTTTTCGCTCAGTTTTTGGTTGAAACTTTCTGAACCCAGCAGGGTTTTAAGGGCGGTTTGCGCATCGTCGAAATCACCACGAATGCCGATCACCTTCAGATTAGTGGCATCTTCTGTCACCATCTGCAAGCGCTGTACATCGGAGGTACCCCCCTTGGGATAGAGACAGGCCACACGGACATTTTTCCGGTTCTTGAAGGTCTCCAGTGTTGCCGGACCAGTATCTCCACTCGTTGCCGCGAGAATAAGATAATCCTGATCCCGTGCCTGCGCCAGTGAAGATAGAATGACACCGAAAGGCTGCAAGGCCATATCCTTGAAGGCTCGGGTGGGACCATGATAGAGCTCAGCCACATACAGATCCTCCATGACTTTTACCACGGGTACCGGGTTGGACGGATCGTCGAAACCGTCATAGAGATTCAAAGCCTCATCGATCACTGCCGCATCGATGTCAATGTCGAAGGCTTCGAGTATGGATCTCGCAAGTGTTTTGTAATCCGAATCCAGATGCGCCTTTAGGAATGTCTGATCGAGTGACGGTAAGGATTCGGGGACATAGATGCCGCCAAAAGAGCACATGGGTGCGAGAATCGCTTCGGAGAAGCGGACTTTTTCTGGACGGGTGGCGTCATTGCCCCGTGTCTCAATGAACATCATAGAGTGAATCAACCTCCGAGATGTTCCACCCGGATCCGGGTGACCGTACCATCGATCGAATCCAGTGCCTCGATCTTCCTGATTGCCTCATTCATGGCCCGCTCCTTCACAGTATGTGTGAGGAAGACAATGGGTACGTGGGTCGCCCCTTCTGCCGGTTCTTGTTGGCGAATGGCTTCAATGCTGATCTCACTGTCCGCAAAGATCCCGGTCACCTCGGCCAACACGCCTGGTCGTTCTACCGCATCCATACGCAAATAGTAGGCGGTTTCGATGTCCTCCATGTCGGCAATGGGCTTCTCTGACAAGGCATCGGGCTGAAAGGCCAGGTGAGGCACACGATTCTCCGGATCGGTAGTCATCACCCGAACCACATCGACGATGTCGGCAACGACGGCCGATCCAGTGGGCTCCGAACCTGCACCGGCACCATAATAGAGCGTCGGACCGACAGCATCTCCATGTACCAACACGGCATTCATCACCCCATCGACATTCGCGATCAGACGGCGCTCAGGGATCAGCGTCGGGTGCACTCGAAGCTCGATCCCGGCCTCTGTATCCTTGGAAATACCCAGATGTTTGATCCTGTAACCGAACTGTTCCGCATAGAACACATCCTCCCGGGTGATCTTGTTGATGCCTTCTTTATAGACCTTGTCATATTGCAACGGGATCCCGAAGGCGATCGAGGCCAGGATGGTCAACTTGTGGGCAGCATCTGTACCGTCGATATCGAAGGTGGGATCCGCCTCGGCATAGCCCAGTACCTGTGCTTCTTTCAATACATCTTCGAAATCACGCCCCTTTTCCCTCATCTCGGTCAGAATAAAATTGCCTGTACCGTTGATAATACCCGCCAACCATTCAATACGGTTTGCAGTCAAACCTTCACGTACGGCCTTGATGATGGGAATACCACCGGCCACCGCCGCCTCGAAAGCCACCATGACACCTTTTTTCTGCGCGGCGTGGAAAATTTCATTTCCATAGGTTGCTATCAAGGCCTTGTTCGCCGTGACCACATGTTTGCCGTGTTCGATCGCATCGAGGACGAGCTGCTTTGGGAGATCAATCCCACCGAACAACTCCACCACGATATCGACCTCGGGATGGGTGACCAAATCCATCGGATCCTGGGTGATGTTGATCTCGTCTATCCCACCAAGACGGCTCCGATCAAAGTTCCTTGCAACAGCGTGTGTCACCCGAATCTCACGGCCAGCTCGGCGGGCGATTTCAAGGGCATTTCGGTGCAAGATGTTAACGACACCACTACCTACCGTCCCCAGTCCCAAAACTCCGATATTCACTGGTTTCATCTGTTTCTCTACCCCTTTTTCAACATATCACGGATGCCCCGTACAGCCTGACGGGTCCGCTGTTCATTTTCAATCAGTGCAAAGCGAACAAAATCATCACCGTAGGAACCGAAGCCGACACCGGGAGAAACAGCAACCTTGGCTTCCTGTAGCAGCAGTTTACTGAACTCCAGTGATTTCAAGTGCTTGTATTGTTCCGGGATCGGTGCCCAGACAAACATCGTTGCCTTCGGTGATTTTACCTCCCAGCCTGCTTCGTTCAGTCCCTTGCACAAGACATCGCGCCGCCGCCAGTACATGTTGCGAATCTCTGCCACACATTGCTGCGGTCCCTCTAAAGCAGTGATCGCAGCCACCTGGATCGGTGTAAACATGCCATAGTCCAAATAGGATTTCATTCTCGCCAGTGCATTCACTAGCACCGGGTTGCCCACCATAAAACCAACGCGCCAGCCGGGCATGTTATAACTCTTTGACATGGAGAAGAATTCCACGGCAATATCCTTGGCACCGGGTACCTGCAGGATCGAAGGTGCAGCGTAGCCGTCGAAAACGATGTCTGCATAAGCCAGATCCTGTACCACCCAGATCTCGTGTTCTTTTGCAATCTCAATGACCTTCTCAAAAAACTCCAGCTCCACACATTCCGTGGTGGGATTGCCGGGAAAGTTGAGTAACAACATTTTTGGTTTGGGCCAGGCGTTGACGATCGCCTTCTCCAACTCTTCGAAAAAATTGATGTCGGGACCTGTGGGTACATGCCGAACATCCGCACCAGCGATGATGAAACCGTAGGGATGGATGGGATAGGCCGGGTTGGGAACAAGCACTGTATCCCCCTTGTCCATCACGGCCATGGCCAGATGTGCCAGACCTTCTTTGGACCCAATCGTTACAATCGCTTCTGATTCTGGATCAAGGTCAACGTCATAGCGTGTTTTGTACCAGTTACAAATCGCCTTGCGCAGCCTGGGAATCCCTTTGGAGACGGAATAGCGATGAGTATCATTCCGCTGTGCAACCTCTACCAGCTTATCCACGATGTGTTGAGGCGTGGGTTGATCGGGATTACCCATGCCAAAATCGACGATATCCTCACCACGGCGGCGTGCCGCCATCTTGAGATCGCCAACAGTGTTAAAAACATAGGGGGGTAAACGCTCTATCCTGTCAAAATCTGTTTTCAAGGGATGAAACCATTCTCTTTATCAAAGCCATTAATGATAAACGATTCTGACCCACCTTGCAGCCCGATTAGTCGGAGGGAAAGGACGCTACTCACGGAGGGGCGAATTAGAGCTTGCTGATATTTTTCTGGATCAACGTCTTGTTATCAGCCATTGAAAGACTGCTCTGCTCACAATATCCCCTGTTTCATTTTTCGAATCTACACTGACGGAAACCAGGCAACGGCCTGCCTTGTCCATTTGTTCTTCAAAAGCTGTCAAAGATTTCTCTTCCGCATAGGCTTCGGCAGTGAGATCAGAACTTGCAGGTTTCATGTATTTCACTTCTGCTTTCCTGAGCACCGGGATCACTTTTTCTTCCCATTCGGGAAACCGCTGTTGCAGGAACAAGCCACTGGCGGTCTCCATCAGTGCAAACTGGGCACCCGCATGAAAGATACCCAAGTGGTTTTTTACCTGATCGGAAAACGGTAACCTCAGCCGCTGATCCGAGTCTGAGTATTCAATTCCGATCAGCCTGGAAAAAGGGAGTTCTTCAAGAGTCACCTTGGGAGACCCAGAGGATTTTCCGGATCGACATGTTCCATGAACGGCTTGCGGCGATCATTGTTAGTGATCTGATAGACTTTTCCGATCCAGTTATTTATCACGGCCTCAGCAGTATCGTGCCAGGTATTATCCAGGTTGGGAATGATCAGATGCTCCGGGAATTCGGGCGGGCTGTAGCCTTTGACGTGAGCGATCAACACCCGCTCATGATATTCTTCGAGAATCGCCTGATCACGCAATGAGAAATAGTGCTCAGGGAAAGGTGGGTATTCCGTGATCTCATGACGGATGAAACGTCCCACCTCCCGCTTGTACTCTTTCAAGAGGCTGATCGCATCGTATTCAGGATGCCCCTGAAAAAACACCTGTCTGAATCCATCTGGACTGACCGCCAAGTGCACACCGGCAACATCGCTCTCTGCCAGAATGGTAAGCCCGGCATCGATAAACTGCTCCCGGAACACCTCATTGAAGCGTGAATGCGGAACATCGAAACGTGTATTGACCCCGGCCACCAGCGGGTGCTTGTGATCCACAAGACGGTGTGGATAAACACCCCAGCGTTTTGCCGGCAACGGCGTCCGCTGCTGATTGTACCGGGCCTGCAGGACCGCATGTGTGGCAAGGCACGAACAAAGAGTTGAGGTGACATTTTCATAGGCCCATTCGACGACTTCATTCAAAGGCCCCCAGAATTTCTCATCGGCCAGGTTTTTTTCCACTACGTTGGCACCGGTGATGATCAGGGCATCCAGCCCTTCTTCCCGGATCTGATCGAACGTCGAGTAGTAGGCCTTCACGTGGGCTCGCCCTTCAGGTCCTCTCTCCAAGGTATCAAGTGTAAAAGGGTGGACGTAGAACTGGGCAATCTGGTTGCTTTCGCCAATGAGACGGAAAAACTGCCGTTCTGTGGCCTGCAATGCCTTGTCAGGCATCATGTTCAACAACCCGATGTGCATCTCACGGATTTCCTGAACCAGGGCATAATCGGCCGGCAGGATGGTTTCTCCTTCCTGTCTGAGGCGCTCAAATGTAGGAAGATCAGTATTGGCAACCAGTGGCATAACTAAAGTATCGATTCAATCAAGTTCAAAAAATCTTCTTCGTGGTTGACCCTGAGCACATCCTCAGCTGCCACGCTGTAACCAAAACGATCGGCAATGGACTCATACCGTGGGATCCGTGCATAGAACAGCTTGGGAAATATCCAACGAACAAAATCGTCGGGATCGATCAGGGCGACGTATTCAAGATCCCGTGCCTTCATGTATTCAGACAGCTTTTGATCGAGAAATTCTTCACGGTAATAAAGTGGCTTTGGATGAGACTCCGCCCGGCGGATCAACTCTTTCTCATTATCCTTACTCGCTTTGATATACAGGATCAAGGTGTGTTCGGCTAGCAACTCTATGGTCTCTTCATCATCCAACTCACAAAGGCTGCCGCCGGCATCATTGATGAAATTATTATACCCATAAATATCATGTGCCTTGCGGATAAAATCGGGCACATCCCGCATCGCCGCCAGTTCTGCCTGGTGATGCAGTTTCTGTCGTCGTTTGAACTCCTGCAACCCTAGACCGCCCAGCTCCGGATTCCCCAGTTTGCCAAGAAAAGATGAAACCGGCTTGAGGTTATCCACCGTCATATTGTTACTGATGTGGATGGAATCTGACCGCAGCAAGTCCCGCATGAAGGGAATCTGCATAACCTGTTTTTTGATATTGTCCAAAATCGGCTCATCCAGATAACGAGTTCCGATCCGGTAATCTGCAGAATAATGAAACCAGTCTCGCTGACGCAAAATGTTTGCCAGCCGTGTCTTGCCCACCCCGGACATGCCCAACAAGGTGATCGATTTGTTTTGCCAGTTTCTGAACTCCTTTGCCGCCAGTCTCATGATGACATTCCTGAATTCTTGAATACCGGGATCATAACCTGAAGCGGTACGTGTCGAAAGAAAAAAGAAAGAGACTGATACATTGAAGTATCAGTCTCAAGACGAGGTCAGACGAAAATATTGAGAAGATCAGGCAGCTTTGTATGGCTTGCGGATCAGGTAATCCTGATCGAAATCATCCACATGAATGACTGACATCAGGCGATCATCGAACCGGATCAGCTGGTCGGCTTCTTCCGTTGACAACACACCGACTTCTTTTGCCGCATCAATGAGCGCCCTCCCCTGAAGTTTAGGCAGTTTCTTTTCCTTGACGGCCATTCTCAATTTGTCATTGATCGGTTGAAGGGCAAGGCTCTCGAGGAAAACCGTGTTGACATGTGCTAACGGGTTGTTTTCACCCGGTTCCATATAAAGTCCTGCAGTCATGCGCTCCCGCGTTGAAGTATCACTGGCGATGATCTTGATCATTTTTCTTTCCAGATCGTCACTCGGTGCTCTGAAGTGCATCCCCAGCGGAAAGACAACCAGCTTCATTACAGCGGACAGCACCCGGCTTGGATAGTTTTCAAGAATTTCACGGAAAGCCTCCTGATAATGGTGCATGAGGTATTCCAGTGACCATTGGACGACGGGGAAATCCTCTTCCGGACAGCCGTCGTTTTCGTAATGCTTGATCACCATACTGGCGAGGTAGAGATCACTCAACAGATCACCCAGTCGTGCAGACAGCATTTCCATGAACTTCAACCGTGCCTGCAAAGACAGCATGGAAATATCTGCAATCAGGGCAAAGGCCGCACTCATCCGGTTCAGATGCGCATAATAGCGGGCGAGCTTGGGATGGCCCGGATTGGATTCCAGGCGCGATCCGGTAAGCCCCATGACAAAGGCCCGTACGCCATTGTGGAGGGTGTAGCCGATGTGTTTGAACAGCACATCATCGAACTGATCGATCACCGTGTCGTTTGCTTCTTGTACAGCTAACTCCATCTCCCTTAACACATAGGGATGGCTACGGGTGGCACCCTGTCCGAAGATCATGAGGTTACGGGTGAGGATATTCGCTCCTTCGACGGTAATGGCGACGGGTATCGATTCATAGGTGCTTGCAATATAGTTCCTTGGTCCTTTCATGATCGCCTTGCCACCATGAATATCCATTGCATCGATGGCGCATTGTCGTGCCATCTCCGTACAATGGTATTTGATGATCGCCGAAGGCACTGCCGGTTTCTCACCGCCATCCACCGACTGAATGGTATGGAGCCGAGCTGAATTGACGATATAGGTAAAGCCCGCCATGCGTGCCAGTGGCTTCTGGATACCTTCAAACTGCTTGATGGGAAGCCCGAACTGCTTGCGCAATGAAGCGTAGGCGGTGGTTCCCATAAAAGTTCTTTTGGCATAGGCTGCGCCACCGGTTGGCAGCGTGATGCAACGGCCGACCGACAAACAGTTGACCAACATACGCCAACCTTTGCCCGCCATCGCCGGACCGCCGATGATGTAATCGAGTGGAACAAAGACATCCTCCCCTTCCACAGGACCATTGAGAAAAGCATCCCCAATGGGCAGATGGCGGCGTCCGATCTTCAACCCTTCCGTATCGCTGGGCAACAGTGCACAGGTAATACCGTAATCCTCGATATCGCCAATGAGATGGTCCGGATCCTTGAGTTTGAAGGCCAGTCCCACCAGCGTGGCGATCGGTGCCAAGGTAATGTAGCGTTTGTTGAAATTCAACCGCATACCGATAATTTCCTTGCCTTCCCACATGCCCTTGCAAACTACACCTGTATCCGGGATAGACGTGGCATCGGAACCGGCAAGGGGCGCAGTCAGGGCAAAGCAGGGGATCTCCTTGCCCTCGGCTAACCTGGGCAAGTAATAGTTCTTCTGTTCCTCGGTTCCGTATTTGATCAACAACTCTCCCGGCCCCAGGGAGTTGGGGACCGCCACCAGATAGGTGATCGCTGCACCTGTGCTGGAAACCTTGATCAGCACTTCCGATTGGGCCACTGCGGACAACTCCAGCCCCCCATATTTCTTCGGAATGATCATGCCAAGGAAACCCTTGTCACGGACAAATTGGATAATCTCGTCCGGGATCAGATTCCATTCATGATTGATCTTCCAGGCATCGGCCATTCGGCAGAGTTCTTCCACGGGGCCTTCGAGAAAGGCCTTCTCATGCTCCGTGAGTTCGGGCTTGGGTGTGCTGATCAGGCTTTTCCAGTCCGGTTTACCTGTGAACAGTTCTCCATCCCACCAGACTGTACCGGCATCAATGGCTTCCTGCTCAGTATCTGATAGCGGTGGCAACATCTTTTTAAACATGGAAAAGAACGGAGTAGAGAGATATTTTTTCCGGAATGCAGGAATAGAAAGCAGCCCAGACACGAATGTCAAGATAACCAGAACCAGGGTAAAAATAAAGTTCAGTGAAAGACTCCAACTGAGCACAAGACCAATCGCGCTCGCCACAGCAAACGTTGTCAGTGTCGTACCTGTATAAACCAGAGCGATCAGAGCCAGCGGGATCAAGATACTCATGATTGTGTTCATCTGCTTTCCTCCAGAGATTAAGCCTCTATTTAAGAGCGAACGCTCGCTTTTAATATTAAGGATAATAGTCTAAACTACAGGCGTATGTCCAGTGCTATTTGAAGTTTTTTGATAATGACGAATTTTGACGATTTCAAATCCAGTTTCCCCTGGAAAGGGAAAATGATTTACACGCTTCTGTTCAGGCTGCATCAGGAGGCTATCAAGACCAAGAAGGAAAAGTTTGCAGTCAATAATCTTGAGAAACTACTCAAGGCGACGTTCAGAATCTCTGCAAAGATCGGCTTTCATGAAATGTCCCTGCGTGATCTCTGCCGTGAAACAGGACTGAGTATGGGCGGGATCTATTCGTGTATCAGCTCAAAGGATATCCTCGCCGTTATGGTCAAGGATGTGGTGAAGTTCATTACAAAAGATATCATTGAAAAGGCAATTCTGAACGAGGACCCTGAGCGGGCCTTTCAGAACATTGTAAGAAACTTGGTTTATACGACAGAAATCCTCCAACCCTGGTTTTATTTCCTCTATTTTGAAACCCGATCACTATCGCCCAAGGATCAGGAGGATTCAAAGAGGATCGAAATCCTGATCATCGATTCGCTACGAGAACTTCTGATCAGAATTGATGATCGGAAAAATAACGAAAACCATTATCACATTATCGCCACCATGGTACTTGCAATGATCCAGGAACGCTACCTCAAACCCTGGAAGTACAAAAAAGGGAAATATTCAATTGAAGCGTATGCAAGTAAAACGATCCAACTTGCATACTCTGCGTTACGATAAATCCATCAGACTCTGAATTTTTCAACTGAACTGTTCATCTCGGCAGCAAGTTGTGAAAGTCTGTTGGCCGCTTCGGAAGTTTCCTGAATACCATCAACTGCCTCAGAATTTATCCTGCGGATAACACCAATGCCATTATCGATATCACTCGCCATGGCTTTCTGCTCATTGGCCGCCTCAGCAATACGATCATTCATCTGCGAAATCACGCCAACGGTTTCCACAATCTGCTGCAATGCTTCGTTTGCGCGTGTCGAGGTGACCACCGTCGCCTCACCCTTTTCCTGGCCCTGCTTCATGGTTGCCACCGCTTTGCTGGTTCCCGTTTGCAGCTTCTGGATGATCTCTTCGATTTCCTGCGTTGCTTCATGGGAGCGCTGCGCCAGAGTTCTGACTTCATCGGCGACCACAGCAAACCCCCTGCCCTGCTCACCGGCGCGGGCGGCCTCGATGGCGGCATTGAGGGCCAACAGGTTTGTTTGCTCGGCGATACCACGAATAACATCAAGTACGGTGCCGATGGTCTTACTGTCTTCTTCCACCTCGTTCATGAGCGTGGCGGAATCTTCCAACTCAGCTGCCAAGGCACGGATCGTCTCCATGGATTCGGACATCACCCGCTGGCTCTCTTCGGCAAGCATGTCCGCCTCTTTTGTCTGACCCGCAGCAGATATCGCACTGGCTGTCACATCTTCAACTGCTCTCAACATTTTGTCGATTGCCGATCCAAGTTGTTCTGTTCCACTCTGCTGTGCCTGAACGCCTTCCTGGTTTTTCTGTGTCACGTTCTGCAAACCCGAAGAGGCCTGTGTGATATTGGCTGCTGAATCAAGGATCTTGATAACTACATCTTTGAAGCCACTCACCATGCCATTGATGTTACCAGCAAGCGCCCTGATCTCATTCTTTGAACTGCTTTGGCGAGGCGACACCTTGTAACCACCGATCTCGATACTTTGTGTCAGATCACCCGCTCCGATAAGCTGCAGTTTTTCCATAATTGATTGGAGTGGCTTCAGCTGGGTCTTCAGTACGGCGACAATCAGGAGAATGAGTAATGCACAGGCAATGACACTCAGCCCAATCAATATGTTCCTGAGAGAAGTTGCTGCACTCGCAAGTTCATCCACATTGGCACCGGCTGCGATGACCCAGTTCCAGTCATCAAACGTCCTGAAAGCAACCAGTTTCTCTTTAACGTTCGAACCTTCCGGCCAGAAATAGTTGATTACACCCGCTTTTTGGCTGATCATCTTTCTAAAGACAGGGTTTCCATTCGCATCGGACAAATCAAGCACCTTCCTGCCTACATCTGTGGGGTGCAAAACAAACTCACCATTTTTCTTATCTATGATGAAGGCATAGCCGGTTTCACCAAATCTCAGCTTGCCAATGGATTCCTTGAGCGCAGTTAGACCCTTGGTGAAATCGAATCCTACGAACATGATCGCAACCACTTCACCAGACGCCGATTTCACAGGGATATAAAGCGTCATATAATCCTTGCCGAACAAGTGGGCCTTGCCGAAATAACGCTCGCCGTTCAGGAAACCCTGATAACCTGGGTGGTCCTTGCCCAACAACGTTCCAATGGCGCGTTCACCATTTTCCTTTTTCAGGGATGTTGTTACTCGGAGAAAGTCATCCCCATAGCGTGTAAATATCGTGGCTACACCTCCGGTCGTTTCCGTGAAACGATCAACATTGTCAAAGTTGAGATTGACAGTTTCCGTTCCATGTTTAAGAAGCGGTGCATCATAGTTGCCTACTTTGACGGTGTCCGATGTATCAATAGAGAATTCGTAGGGATAGAGTGAAAAAAAGATATCGCTGAGATTCTCTGTATTCTGCTTGAGTGTCTGATCATAAAAAACCAGCATCTCTTTCAGCAGGCCAGTCTCTTTCTCCAGCGACTCTCCTTCCTGGGAAATCAGTGCATCTCGTGTATTCCAGGCAACAAAACCTGTGAAAAAGGTAAAAACCAGAATGGTTCCGATGAGTAACAGAACAGAGGCCTGATAGACAATGGATAACTCACGTAATTTATTAAGCATTTCTTGCTCCGAAATTTTTTGATGCAAAACCACCATTCTTGTGACGAACTGTGTTGTGGTGGAAGGTGATTGAATAATATCGGCTTGGTTTTCTTTCACTAACAAACAGATTCAGAAAACCTACCCCAAGGACCATTTTGACTTTTTCGCACGATGATCCCATCTGCCATAACACATGCAAGATAAATGCCAAAACAAAAGGCTTGAAAGAGAAAGGCAGGGCAGAAACCGTGATCAGCAAAGAAGCTGATCACGGTTTGTTTGGGAAAAGATCAGTTGCCAAGTGCGACGTCGAGCGCGTCTTCCACCTTTTCCAGCAGAACAAATTTCAGTTTTTTCCGTGCAGACTCGGGGATGTCCTCCAGATCCCGTTCATTTCGTTTCGGGATCATGACGGTTTTGATCCCTGCATGTGCAGCAGCAATAGCTTTCTCTTTGAGGCCACCAATGGGAAGAACCAGGCCGCGCAAGCTGATCTCACCCGTCATGGCAACTTCTTTTTTGATCTTCCGGTTGGTTAACAGAGATACCAGTGATAGATACATGGCCACGCCGGCACTGGGCCCATCTTTCGGTATGGCCCCGGCGGGAACATGAACATGGATATCGTATTTCTGAAACGCTTGCGGATCGATACCCAATTTCTCATGTCTTGCCTTGACCAGGGTAAAAGCGGCCTGGGCACTCTCTTTCATCACATCGCCAAGCTGTCCGGTGAGAATCAGGTTGCCCTTGCCAGGCGTCTTGGTGGACTCCACAAACAGGATATCCCCGCCCACAGGTGTCCAGGCAAGCCCTGTCGCCACTCCGGGAATACTGGTACGCAGGGCCACTTCGCTTTCATATTTCTGTGCGCCAAGGATCTCGTGCAGATCATTCACATCGATTTTGATCTTGCCGTTCTCCCCTTCTGCAACTCGCACTGCCACGCTGCGAAAGACGGCACCAATCTGGCGCTCAAGATTACGCACACCCGCTTCCTTGGTATACCCGGTGATGATCTTTCTCAGGGCTTTGGCCGTGAGCATGACCTGGCTCGCCTTGAGACCATTCTGTTCCAGTTGTCGCTTGACCAGGTATTTTTTCGCGATATGGTATTTCTCTTCATCGGTATAACCATTGAGCTCAATGATCTCCATGCGATCGCGCAGCGGTCCAGGAATATCATAGAGCACATTGGCCGTGCCGATGAACAGCACCTTGCTCAGATCAAACGGCACACCGAGATAGTTATCCTCGAAGCTCGAGTTCTGTTCCGGATCCAGAACTTCCAGCAAGGCAGCGGATGGATCGCCATGGAAACTGGCGGATAGCTTGTCCATTTCATCGAGCATAAAGACCGGATTACGGGTGCCCGCTTTGCGGATACTCTGGATGATCTTGCCGGGCATGGCACCAATATAGGTACGCCGGTGTCCGCGGATCTCAGCCTCGTCATGAACGCCACCCATGCTCGCACGGATGAATTCGAGACCAATAGCCCGTGCGATGCTCTGGCCAAGCGATGTCTTACCGACACCAGGAGGACCAACGAAACAGAGGATCGGACTACGACCTTCCGGATTCAATTTTCGTACCGCAAGGTATTCGAGGATGCGTTTTTTGATCTTCTCCAGCCCATAGTGATCTTCATCGAGGATCTTGCGTGCCTTCTCTATGTCGATCTGTTCCTGATCGAGTGTGTTCCAGGGTAGATCGATCAACCAGTCGAGATAGGTACGGCTGATAGAATATTCCGATGAGGATTCGGGCATCCGTTCGAGACGGCGGAGTTCCTTGAGCGCTTGCTCTTCCACTTGTTCCGGCATTTCGGCTTTTGCGATCGCCTCGGCCAACTCTTCAATCTCGGAACCTTCATCCTCACCCAGTTCACGTTTGATCTCCTCCATCTGTTCCCGCAGCATGTATTCGCGCTGACGTTCACTGAGTTTTTCCTGGGTGCGTGCGTGGATCTTGTTCGAGATCTTGAGGACTTCGAGACGATGACTGACGTGCTCGATGACCTTATCCAATCGCTCCTTCAGAACAAGGGTTTCGAGAACATCTTGTTTTTCTTCCGGTTCAATGTCGATAAAACTGGCGACAATATCCGCCAGATCGGAAGGTGAGGTTATACTCTGGATGGCATTGGCCAGTTCCATCGGCGCGTGCGGCAATAATTCCAGCCCTTCAAGTGCCAATGTTTTCAAACGATGTACACGAGCCTCTATCTCCGTACTCATCTCTTCCTTTTCGCGGATGAAATCGACTCTTGCCAACATGAAGGGATGGCCTTCAATAAACTCCAGAATCCGGAACCGTTGTTCGCCCTGAACGATCAGATGGTGGACATCCTCCTGAGGGGTCTTGCCATAGCGGAGGATGGTCGCAGAGGTACCGATACGGTAGAGATCATCTGGTTGGGGTTTTTCCACTCCCGGATCACGCTGCATGAGCAGACCGATACGTCTCTTGCTTGCAATGGCCTCTTCGATGGCAGCTATGGATGACTCACGCCCCACCTGCATGGGCATCATAACACCTGGGAACATGACCATGTTCCTTACAGGCACAATAATCAAAATGTCTTCCGTGGTTGCTGGAAGCACTTCAGCATCTGGTGTCCATATAATATCTGATTCGCTCACGTTGGCTCCCTTTTAAAAGTTGTTGGAATGGTTCAGCTTCATGGGTGATGTAGCCTGGTTACGTTTATATAAGGTCATTTTCATAAAAGACAAGAATCTTGCCCAACAGGATCAGCTCATCTTCACACCTTGATCTTCTTTCGGAAAGATACGCTCATAAACGACAAAACTGTAATCGTATTCATTTTTTTCATCAGCAGAAAACCGGAGTCTTGAAACCTCGTGCCACTCATCCAGATCAATTTCAGGAAACCAAGTATCCCCTTCGACCTCGGCATGTACTTCTGTCATATAGATGTGATCGGCAAGCGGAAGAGTATCGATATAGAGTGATGCTCCTCCCACCATCATCACTTCGGGCACATCCTTTACCAGTTCCAACGCAGTTTCCAGTGAGGTCACGACATCACAACCGGGCGCTTCGAAATCCGTGTTTCTGGTAACAACAATATTGCGCCTTCCAGGTAATGGGCGACCTATGGATTCATACGTTTTACGTCCCATAATGATGGGTTTGCCCATCGTAATATCACGAAAATATTTCAGATCAGAAGAAAGGTGCCAAGGTAGTCCTCCATTGATGCCGATGACCCGGTTTTGATCCATGGCGACGACCAGTGAAAGTTTCATACCGCAATTGGTGCCACAATCGGCGGATGGCACTGATAATTGATCAATTCAAAATCTTCATATCTGAAATCGAAGATCGATTCCACATCCGGGTTGATACGTATTTCCGGTAACGGCAACGGATCACGCATCAGCTGGGTTTCAACCTGCTCGAAATGGTTAGTGTAGATGTGCGCATCTCCCAGCGTATGCACGAACTCACCCGGCTGTAGTCCAGCCACCTGTGCGATCATCATGGTCAACAGGGCGTAGGAAGATATATTGAAAGGGACACCAAGAAAAATATCTGCGCTGCGCTGATAGAGTTGGCAGGAAAGTTTCCCATTGGCCACATAAAACTGGAAAAAAGCATGACACGGGGCCAGGGCCATCTTGTCGAGTTCACCCACATTCCAGGCGCTGACGATCAAACGCCGGGAATCCGGATCAGATTTTATCTGTTCGATCACTTGCGTGATCTGATCAAAGTGACGGCCGTCCGCAGCGGGCCAAGAACGCCACTGCGCCCCGTAAACAGGACCCAATTCCCCATTTTCATCGGCCCACTCGTCCCAGATCGTGACCCCTTCACGCTGGAGACTGCGTACATTGGTCTCTCCTCTCAGAAACCACAGCAACTCATGGATTACGGATTTGAAATGAATGCGCTTGGTCGTGATCGCGGGAAACCCATGGGACAGATCAAACCGCATCTGGTAGCCGAACACGCTCCTCGTTCCCGTTCCAGTACGGTCATTTTTCTCTACACCATGATCCATCACATGCTGCAAAAGATCGAGATACTGTTGCATCTATGCTTCCTCGTTTGTTCGGTAGGCCAGAATCAGCAGAATCAACCCGGCAATGATCATGGGGATTGAATAAACCTGACCCAGTGTCACCCAACCAAACGCGATATAACCCACATGCGCATCCGGTTCACGAATAAACTCGATCAGAAAACGAAAACAACCATAACCCAGCAGGAATAGCCCGGAGACAGCGCGTACAGGTCTTTCATTGCGTGAGAAAGTCCACAAGATCAGGAACAATACAATGCCCTCAAGAAAAGCCTCATATAATTGGGAGGGATGCCGTGCAATACTCTGACCTGGAAACACGACCCCCCAAGGCTTGTCTGTTGGTGCACCCCAGAGTTCTGCATTGATAAAGTTTGCAATCCGGCCAAAGAACAGCCCCACTGGAACAACCGGGGCGATATAGTCCGAGATCTCAAAAAAAGACTTGCCTGTTTTCCTTGAAAACAATGTGATCGAAATTAGAACTCCGATCAAACCACCATGGAAGGACATTCCCCCTTCCCAGACCTTGAAGATAGAAAGGGGATGAGCCAGATACTCGGAGAATTTATACAACACGACATATCCGAAACGTCCACCCAGAACAACCCCCATTGCACAATAAACTACCAGGTCAGCCACCTGGTCACTGTTCCAATCCGCGCGTTTTTTTGCCCGCCAGTTCAACAAAACCCAAGCCAGACCAATACCGATAACATAGCTGATCCCATACCAGCGAATAGCCAGGGGACCAATTTGAACGGCAATGGGATCGATATCTGGAAACTGAATCATGGAATGAAGAATTCTATCCGGTCTTACTTCAAAGAGGAAATCTCTTGCATGAACTACACAATGAACTGAAATATGCTATAGTGTCAAATAATTGACACATTTCTGTCACAATCACTGTGTCAATTTAGAATAACAATTAAGGATATATGAGAGGGACTACTATGGACAGACAATTCTGCATCACCTTTCTCAAGGGCATCATTTCACTTTTTCTCATTGGATTGACGACAATAAGTCTTTCCACTCACGCATACAGCCTGAAAGTACGTGTGCTGGACGCAGATAAATCAAGACCTCTGAAAAATATTGCCGTTTGCCTGGGTACACCGGGAAATAACCAACAGTTCGGGGCTGTTAGAACGGATCGTCATGGAAATGCCACCTTCAGCGATCTGCCGGATACTGAAATGCTGATCACCGTTTCTGCCCAGCAATACAAAGGAATCAAACGAATTGTAGCTACAACAGCAGCAGATTTCACGCGGATAATCCACCTCCCAAAGGGTGGACTTGGCCCCGTTTGTAATGCTCCCCCGAAAATTATCGAGATCAAGGATGTCACGCCGAAAGGGCCCGTCTTGAAAGTTGACGGAATAAAAATTGACCGGGGACACATGACCACCTCAAGCCGAAGTGTTGTCCTGATACCCAGGATCCAGGGTGAACCCACACATTACCGGGTCAGTGAAGATCCTCAATTCAGAGATGCAAAATGGGTAGCGTTCCAAAAGACTCCTCTGTTTACGCTCAGTGCAGGAGATGGGCCGAAACGTATCTACTTCCAGGTCAAAAAGGTTGTTGTAATGGACGATAAGGCAACGATCGAAAAACTCTCAAATGTCGCCAGTGACAGAATCGATCTTAGAAGCAGGAAGATCTCATCCCTGGTTCTTGTAGAATAGGATAATACTTTGCCCGGGCTTACCCATCCCGGGCAAAGTAGCTTATACTTTCCATATCATGAGTTCGGCTTCCGGAAAAACACCACTGATTCTGTTAGCCTTGGCGGCGCTCCTTGCAGGTGCCTTTCTCTTCCTTTCGCTGGATAAACCGCAACGGATCGCCCACACGCAACAAAAGATCCCGGGGCTGCTTTGGCCAGCTCCGAAGCCACTCACTGTGTTCGAGCTTCGTGATCAGAATAACACTCCTTTCACACTGGAAGATCTCAAAGGCCGATGGTCAATGCTTTTTTTTGGGTATACCCACTGTCCCGACGTCTGCCCGACAACCATGACGCTACTTGACTCCGTTGTCGACGAACTGAAGAGTGAGAAAAAATCGGCCCCTCAGGTTGTTTTTATCACCATCGACCCAGAAAGGGATACACCAAAACACCTGGCTGATTATATTACCTATTTCAATCCTGATTTCCGCGGGCTGAGCGGAACTCCGGAAAAGCTCTCCATACTGACCGGACAGTTGGGGATTCTTTCAATGAAAGTCGATGACCAGAAAACAGGTAAAGAGGGCTACATTATGGATCATACCGCCTCCATTTTCCTCATTGGCCCCGAGGCAAGATTGATCGGGGTTTTCTCGCCTCCTCACAACAAGGAAGATATCATGCAGCGTTATCTTGAAATGCGGAAATTTATCGAAAAACAGGCCTCGTCATGAAAAAACTGGTCATTCTTCTCCTTTCGTTAGTACCGGCACTTTTGCTCACACCTCATCTTCTGGCCGAAGAAACCGTCGTGATCGAAAAAGCCTGGATCCGGGAGGCTCCTCCACCCGTTGAAGTGCTTGCCGCTTACATGGTTATTAAAAACCCAACTGATAAGGATATCATTCTCACCGATGCAGAAAGCAGCCGTTTCAAACATATCATGTTCCATCAGAGTATGCTGGAAAATGGCATCGTAAAGATGCGTCATGTAGAGAACATCGTTATCCCCGCCCATTCCTCTTTTGAGTTCAAGCCCGGTAGCTTTCATCTTATGTTGATGGGCAAGGATAAAATTCTGCAAGCTGGAGATAAGGTTCAACTCAGACTGTTCTTTGAGAACAATGAACCCGTTGAAGTGCTGGCCGTGGTCAAAAAGATTGAAGCTGAAGAGGAATAACTCTTTCAGTATTGAAGTTTTCCCCTTAACGAATACACTGGCAACAAGTCAAAGCGAAACCCTTGATCGACAAACTTTTCATTTTTCTCCAGTGCATCATTCCCCAACACTGGCTCTCCTGCCAGATATACCGCATCACACGATGCAAAATTCCCCTGATCAAAAATCTGCTGATCAGAACTTTCATCAAACTCTATCGGGTGGATCTGTCCATTGCTGCCGAAAACGATCCGGATCGCTTCATCCATTTCAACGATTTTTTTATTCGGCAGCTGAGATCAGACGCCAGAACCATTGATCAAGCCCCGGACTCCATTGTCTCTCCGGTTGACGGAATGATCAGCCAGATCGGTGCCATTGAGCATGACCGGGTAGTTCAGGCCAAGGGAGAATATTTCTCTCTCTCCACCTTGCTGGGTGGAGATGAGGCGCTTGCACTCAATTTTACCGATGGAGAGTTTTCCACCCTTTATCTATCTCCCCGCGATTATCACCGCATTCATATGCCAGTGGACGGCAGACTAAAAAAAATGATCTACGTTCCTGGCAAATTGTTTGCAGTCAACCAACGTACCGTTCGCCATGTACCCAACCTGTTCGCCAGAAACGAGCGCGTGATCACACTTTTTGAAACCCAAGCAGGTCCCATGGCCCTGATCATGGTCGGTGCCATCTTTGTGGGCAGCATGGAGACTGTCTGGCACGAAAGAACCATCACCCCACCTTACGGAAAAGCGATCCAGACTTGGGATTACGATGGCGATCTTTTGTTGAAAAAGGGAGAGGAGATGGGCCGTTTCAATATGGGCTCGACAGTGATTCTGCTTTTTGGTAAGGACCGGGTTCATCTCGATGACCAACGGTTTGCAGGAAAGCCCGTACAGATGGGACAGGCCATCGGGAAAATTACGGATTGAAACCAACCCGGACTCACTGTTGATCGATTCCCCTTGCCCGAGATTTCATTAGTGTCTCGTATGATGCCGCAGGACAGGCGCGTCTGAGCACCGGATTGAACTGAAAGGCTTAAGCTTGGTAATGGCTTCAGGGAAATTCAAGCCCAAGGGGGCTGGAACAACCCGGGCCAGGAGAGAACTTGTGCCGAGGGCAAAATGGATCTTGCCTTCTGGCACGAATAAATATGACTGGTGTCTATACATCAGTTGCTTAACCAAAGGCTCAAAACCGGCTGGTGAAATATCCGGGCTAGATCGCGTAGTGCAGACCACACTCCCTGTCAGACAAAACCTTGGTGGGATCAAAATAATCCCTCTCGGAAGGCAGATCATGTTCGTACAGATACCCCTCAATGTCGATCTCTGTCCAATTAAACAGAGGTGCGACCTTGTAGATCCCTCTTTTTGTCTGTGTCACGATATCCAGCGATTGACGATATGCCGTCTGCTCCTTACGGATCCCCGTGATCCAGAGCTCCGGTTTCAGTTCATCGAAGGCCCGATTGAACGGTTCCAGTTTGACCTGACGGGTAAATTCCTCATGCAGTTCATCACCCACCTCCGGCACTCCCCCCATCAGGGCATCCCGCCTTGCGGCCGTCATCTCGGGGATATAGATCTTCATATTGAGATCGAGTTGCTGAATAAGCTTTTCGGCGAAAAGATAGGTCGCTTTTGTATTGTAGCCATGATCGGCCCACAACACAGGAATTTCTGGCATCTGCCGGGTGACCAAGTGCAACAGCACCGCGGAATGAGGCCCAAATTTCGTCGTGACAATGGGCTTAAGATCTTGGTTCAAGGCCCAGCGGATGATTTCAGCTGCGGTTTTGTCCTTGAGTTTCGAATTGACTTTTTCCAGATCGAGTGACACGGTGAACTATTACCTCGAGCATTTGTTAATAACAAAATGTTATAATCATCTGTTTCTATATTCTAAATTATAACAAACTCTTTCTTCAGAATTTAGGTTAATATCGGCCGCACTCTCCGATTTATTGGATTTTTTCAGAATATCGATATGCCACAAAACCCTAAAAAACAGAATCTGGAATTCAACAAGCTGCAGAAGCGATTACGCCGTAACGTGGGCCAGGCCATTACCGATTATCAGATGATCGAGGACGGTGACCGGATTATGGTCTGCCTTTCAGGAGGCAAGGACTCTTATACTCTGCTGGACATTCTTCTGAACCTGCAACGAACGGCACCCGTCCATTTCGAAATCACCGCAGTCAATCTCGATCAGAAACAACCTGGCTTCCCAGAGCACGTATTGCCTGAATACCTGGAAAGTATCGGCGTGCCCTACCACATCATCGAAGAAGACACCTACAGCATCGTCAAACGTGTGGTCCCAGAGGGAAAAACCACTTGTGGACTCTGCTCACGATTACGCAGGGGAAATCTCTATGCCTTCGCCGAAAAGCATGGTTTCAGTAAGATCGCACTCGGTCATCATCGCGATGACATCATCGAGACCCTGTTTCTGAATATGTTTCATGGCGGCACCATTAAGGCCATGCCGCCGAAACTGAAAAGTGACAATGGCAAACACATTGTCATCCGACCACTGGCCTATTGCAGTGAGAAAGACATCATCGCCTTTGCCGAACACAAGGCGTTCCCAATCATTCCCTGCAACCTTTGTGGCTCTCAGGACCACCTCCAGCGCCAGGCGATCAAGGCCATGCTCGCGGAGTGGTCAAAAGTACCCGGACGCATCGAGAATATTTTTCGCAGCCTGAAAAACGTCAAACCTTCTCACTTGCTGGATCGGGATCTCTATCCTTTTACCGAATTGAGACAGGATGATTCAGAGATGCCGGAAGAATCAGAAAGTCCGGGAATCCAGGTTATCCGTTTCAATTCATAGAGCCGATAACTGAGAGTAAACAGAGGAGCGCGATCAGTGTCCTCTTTTCTTCAGGCGCTCGATCCCCTTCTTCCTGACTGGCTCCTTATGCCACTGTTCCTTGAGCCAGCCTATGGGATCGACACTGGGATCAATGCCTTCGCGCTTTTCCACGTCTCTGGCCTTTTCCAGATCAGTTTGTAACGTCGAGAACGTACGGGTACAGGCCTCCAGTGCAGCCTGCCTGGCGATTGCAATTTCCCGTTCGGTCATGTCCGGGTACTCATTGCTGTGACGCATCTCGGCAACAACTCCCGCCGCATTGGCCCGGCAGATATCCGATTCCGCGTGAACCGCTGAAAGACCGAAGATCACCAAACAACTGCAAAACATCCGTAACTTCATCTAAACTTCTCCCTAAAACCCTTTGACAGTTTGCCAAGACCCCAACAAAATGAAAAGCACTCTCTACTACGTTCTGGACCCCATGTGTTCCTGGTGTTGGGGATTCAGGCAGGTCTTTGAAACGCTCCTGAAGAGAATACCCGATCATATTCGCGTGCAATACGTCATGGGTGGTTTGGCTCCCGACTCCGACCAGCCCATGCCGGAAGAAACCCGAAACTATGTGCAGCAACAATGGCGGCTGGTAGAAAAACAAACCGGCGCGAAATTTAACTGGGCGTACTGGGAGAAGTGTCAGCCCCGCCGTTCCACCTACCCTGCCTGCCGTGCCGTAATTGCCGCTGGCCTGCAATCCCAAAAAAAGATCCCGACCATGATCCATGCGATACAGAAAGCCTATTATCTGCAGGCACGAAATCCTTCTGATACTGACGTACTGGTCGCCCTTGCCGATGAAATCGATCTCGATGTCGAGCATTTCCGTCGGGCGATTAACTCCTCCGAAGTGGAACAGTTGCTCCAGCAGGATTTTACAACACGCCGTCGTTTACATGCCAACCGTTTTCCTTCTGTTCTGATCGAAATAAACAATACGCCCCGGTTTCTCGTTGAGGGTTTTCGCCCTGCCGCTGACGTGCTTGAACAGTTACAGGCATATTCCTTGCTTCGATCTTGATCGACAACAATACGAGGATAGATCAAAATGACTCTGGATATCAGCGATTTGGCCATCCTGCTCGTGGAGCCCTCGAGTGTTCAGCTGAAACTGATCAAAAACCACCTGGAAGTAGACGGTGTGAATAATATCACCGGCATCCAAAGTGGAGCAGAGGCACTGGAGGAGATGCATCGGTATGAACCGGATCTGGTGATCAGCAGTATGTATCTGCCTGACATGACTGCGATCGATCTGGTCACCACCATGCGCAACGATGAAAGTCTGGTGCATATTCCCTTCATGCTGATCTCCAGTGAAACACGGTTTGAATTGACCGATCCCATCCGGCAAGCCGGCGTTGTGGCGATCCTTCCGAAGCCTTTCAACCATACTGATCTGACACGGGCACTCCGTGCCTCACTTGAGTATATCGATCCGGAACAGATTGAACTTGATACGTATGATATCGAAGCACTGAATGTTTTGGTGGTGGATGACAGTACCACTGCCCGACGGCATATCTCGCGTATCCTCAACAACCTCGGAATTGAAAACATCACAGTGTCGGAAAACGGCAGAGAGGCCGTCAGTAAACTGAATGAAAATGATTTTGATCTGATCGTCACAGATTACAACATGCCGGAGATGGATGGACAGGCCCTGATCGAATACATCCGTCAGGATCTGGGTAATACCTATGTGCCCATCCTCATGGTGACCAGTGAAGACGATGAGTCCCGACTCGCCAATGTTCATCAGGCCGGCGTCTCCGCCATATTTGACAAACCTTTCGATCCATCGAATATTAAGGACGTACTTTACAGGGTACTCGAAGAAGCCGTCTGATCCGGAGCCGTTACAGCCGATAACCCACTGATGACGTGATCCAGATTAGATCATCTGGTGAAAATTTTCACCTATACTCTAAGGAAGGCGGAAATCCACTGGAGGTCTGAAATGGATGAACCACAGGACATCGATCCGGAAGAAACCCGTGAATGGGTGGAAGCACTGGAAGCCGTACTTGAACATGAAGGTGTCGAAAGAGCCCATTTTCTTCTCGAAAAACTTATCGAGAAGGCACGCCGATCAGGTGCGTATTTACCCTACTCTGCTAATACGGCCTATCTGAATACCATCCCCGCTGGCAAGGAAGAAAAATCCCCCGGTGATCCTGCAATGGAGTGGCGGATCCGATCACTGGTGCGCTGGAATGCCATGGCTATGGTGGTGCAAGCCAACCGTCAGAATAGCGAACTGGGTGGCCATATCGCCAGCTTTGCCTCCGCCGCGACTTTGTATGATGTGGGCTTCAACCATTTCTTTCATGCACCAACCGAAGAACACGGGGGTGATCTGGTCTTTATCCAGGGACATTCGGCCCCCGGGATCTATGCCCGCTCCTATCTATATGGCCGGTTCGACGAGAAACAGCTGCACAACTTCCGGCAGGAAGTGGACGGCAACGGCCTCAGCTCTTATCCACATCCGTGGCTCATGCCCGACTACTGGCACTTTCCCACCGTCTCCATGGGCCTCGGCCCAATCATGGCGATCTATCAAGCGCGCTTCATGCGTTATCTGCAACATCGTGGACTCAAGGACAGCCATAACCGTAAAGTCTGGGCCTTCCTCGGTGATGGAGAAATGGATGAACCCGAATCCCGTGGCGCACTGGGGCTTGCCGCGCGGGAAAAACTCGATAACCTGATCTTCATCATCAACTGTAATCTGCAACGTCTCGACGGGCCGGTACGGGGCAACGGCAAAATTATCCAGGAACTGGAGGCCGAGTTCCGGGGAGCCGGTTGGAATGTCATCAAGGTCATCTGGGGATCATACTGGGATCCGCTCATCGCCCAAGACACCAAAGGGCTACTCCTGAAAAGAATGGAAGAAGTGGTCGATGGAGAATATCAGACCTACAAGGCCAAAGACGGTGCCTATATACGCGAACATTTTTTCGGCAAATATCCAGAGCTTAAAGCCATGGTCGCCAATATGACCGATGAGGATATCTACCGTCTCAATCGCGGCGGCCACGATCCTCACAAAATCTACGCCGCCTATGCAGCCGCTGTGAAACACAAGGGGCAACCCACCGTGATCCTGGCCAAGACAGTCAAAGGCTATGGTATGGGTAATGCGGGTGAAGGCATGAACATCACCCACCAACAGAAAAAGATGGGCGAGGACGCACTGAAGAAATTCCATGATCGCTTCAATCTGCCCATCTCCGATGAAGAGATCAAAAGCACGCCCTTTTTCAAACCACCCGAGAACAGCCCCGAGATCCAGTATCTTAAAAAAAGACGAGAAGCCCTCGGCGGTGACTTCTTCAAACCCAAGATTAAGGCTGCAGCCCTCAAGGTACCCGAACTGGACGCTTTCGATGCCTTGCTCAAAGGCAGTGGCGATCGCGCGATGTCCACCACCATGGCCTTCGTCCGCATTCTCAACACCTTGCTGAAAGATGAACAGATCGGCGAACGAGTCGTCCCCATCGTGGCCGATGAGGCGCGCACCTTTGGAATGGAGGGCATGTTCCGCCAGTACGGGATCTATTCTTGCGTCGGACAACTGTATGAACCACCGGATCGAGACCAGATCATGTACTACCGTGAAGATATCAAAGGCCAGATGATCGAGGACGGTCTGAACGAAGCCGGTGCCCTATCCTCCTGGATCGCTGCTGCCACCGCCTACCGTCACCACAGTCTGGCCATGATCCCTTTTTACACGTACTACTCCATGTTCGGCTTCCAACGGGTCGGCGATCTCATCTGGGCAGCAGGAGACAGCCGGGCAAAAGGCTTTCTGATGGGTGGCACGGCCGGGCGCACCACACTGGCTGGAGAAGGTCTGCAACACCAGGATGGCCATAGTCACCTCGTTGCCTCCACCATCCCCAACTGTGTTGCCTATGACCCTGCCTTTGCCTTTGAACTGGCCGTAATCATCCAGGATGGACTCAAACGCATGTATTCCGATCAGGAAGATATTTTCTACTACATCACGATCATGAACGAAAATTACACCCAGCCGGCCATGCCTGAGGGTGTCGAAGACGGTATCCTCAAAGGGATGTATCTATATAAGGCAGGTGATCCCTCTCAGGTGCTGCGCGTCCAACTGCTCGGTTCAGGCGCCATCCTCAACGAAGTTATTGCCGCGGCGGAACTGTTGCGAGAGGATTTCGAAATTTCGGCGGATATCTGGAGTGTGACCAGTTTCACCGAACTGCGTCGGGAAGGTATCGACTGCACACGCTGGAACCGCTTGCATCAGGAAGAAAGCCCCCGGATCACTCACGTGGAAAAATGCCTTTCCAACCGCAAAGGTCCGGTAATCGCAGCAACGGACTACATGCGGATTCAAGCCGATCAAATCAGGGAATTTGTTCCAGGTCGTTATAACGTTTTGGGCACTGATGGTTTTGGACGTAGTGACAGCCGCAAACAATTACGAAAATTCTTTGAGGTTGATCGCTACAACATCGTGGTTGCCGCATTGGAAAGCCTTTATCAGGAAGGTTCCATTCCGGCTGACAAGGTCTCAGAAGCTATCAGGAAATATAAAATCAATCCGGACAAGCCCAACCCGGTCACGGTGTAGAGCAATGACTGATATTAAAGAAATAAAATTGCCCGATATTGGTGATTTCGATGCTGTCGATGTCATTGAGATTCTGGTCAAACCCGGTGACAAAATCAAAAAAGAAGACCCGATCATTGCGCTTGAAAGTGACAAGGCGACAATGGAGATCCCCTCACCCGAAGAAGGGATTGTCAAGGAAGTAAAAGTCCATGTGGGAGACAAGGTTTCTGAAGGCGATCTTGTCCTGCTGCTGGAAAAAACCAATCCTTCCGATCAACGGGGTAAACCACAACAACCGTCCGCCGATGAAGAATTTGCTGGAAACAGAAAGGAAACAGATTCCACAGGGCCTGTAGAAATCTCTTTACCTGACATTGGCGACTTCGAGAACGTTGATGTGATCGAGGTGCATGTGAAACCCGGTGATCATATTGATATTGATGATCCATTGATCACGCTCGAAAGTGACAAGGCCAGTATGGAAATTCCCTCTCCTGAAGCAGGAATCGTCAGTGAGGTAAAAGTTAACGTCGGAGACAAGATCGCACAGGGAAACGTGATCATCACTCTGGAAAAAACCGGCATTGAAGAAACGACGAAAACTTCAACAGAAACAGCAAAAAAGCAGGAAGAGGCGATTCCTCCTCTTGAGTTAACACAACCTCTTCCGGAGCCCGTGATCCCTAAACGGTCTGAGAAAGTTCGTGGCAGTCGCTCTTCACGGGTACTGGCAAGTCCGGCAGTGAGAAAACTGGCCCGAGAACTGGGTGTTGATCTCGGATTGGTCAAAGGCCATGGTCCAAGAGGACGTATCCTCAAAGAAGATGTGAAAGCGTATACCAAATCGATTCTGGAAGGCACCGCCTCAAAACCTGGACTGGCCCTACCGGAGATCCCTCCCATTGACTTTTCTCGGTTTGGCCCAACCAAACTACAGCCTCTGACACGTATCAAACAATTGACTGGCCAACACATGCAACATGCCTGGCTTACCGTCCCACAGGTCACTCAATTTGAAGAAGCCGACATCACTGATCTGGAAGAATTCAGACAATCAAGAAAGACTGAAGCCAAGGCGAAAGGCACCAATCTGACCCTACTCCCTTTTTTGATCAAGGCTGTAGTCGTTGCCCTGAAGGAATACCCGGAATTTAATTCTTCACTGACGACAGAAGGCGATGCTCTGGTACTGAAGAACTATTATCACATCGGTATCGCCGTAAATACCGACAACGGGCTGGTAGTACCTGTGATCAAAGATGCCGATCAGAAAGGAGTGTTCGATCTTGCACTGGAAATCACCGAATTGAGTGAGAAGGCCCGGCAGGGGATTCTGAAACCGGATGAAATGAAGGGTGGCTGTTTCACCATCACCAGCTTGGGCAGTATCGCTGGGACAGGGTTTACACCCATCGTGAATACGCCTGAAGTTGCGATCATGGGTGTCTCAAAATCCAGTATAAAGCCTGTTTATGAGAATGAAACAATTATCCCTCGCCTGATCCTTCCTTTCAGTATCAGTTACGATCACCGTGTTATTGACGGTGTCGCCGCAGCCCGGTTTGCGGGATTTATAAAAGAAATCCTGTCAGATATCAGAGAAATTCTATTATAAAGCCCTACTGGCGAAGATTCGACAACAGGGAATTTATCAGTTTTGAAGCCTTGGACTCGACCTTCTGTGGCTTGATCTCCTGGGTTGTTTCAGCTTCCTTTTCCGAAAACGCACTGAGCCTAGAAGCGTTTCTTTCGATGAGATTGATCGACTGGCACATATTACAAAAATCGATCACTGTCGTCAGGCTGACGCCGGTGTGTACGGCGATGTCATGAACCGTATCCGAATAAACCTGCATATAATCAGCCAGTTTGATGTGCTCTTCCGTATGCAGAACGTATTCGAATTGGGGTTTCTTTTTCAAGCTCAGTCGATCAGTAGGCAACAAGGGAGGAAGCATTTTTCCTTCTGTCCCGAACATGGTTGCTGTATAAACCAGCTCCCAAAGTGATTTTGGGAAAGAGCCGCTGAAGGCTTGTTTACGGATGTTATCACCACGATCCTCAAAACTGAATTCACCCACGTCAACCTGAAACATCTCCGTATATTCATTGAGATTGCCATTGAAGATGAACCAATCTTTCTGGGTGCAGATGTCGATTGGCGGAAAATCGGGATGTGTGATCTCCACTGAACGATTCTGCTCGATGATACGGTTGATCAGACGGAACAACCTATTCTGGGGGGTACCGCTGACGATCAACAGCCCGATTGACTGACATGCATTGCAGAAATCGACCACAGTTGCAAGATCGATATCAAGATTGTTGGCGATGTTCCCAGCGGTTGCCGAATGTGAGATCATATAATCCGCGATCGCGATATGTTGCTCGCTATGAGGCGCAAGAGAAAATTCAGGTAATTCGATCAAATGAAGCCGATCTTCCGGCAAGAGGGGTTCGAGTAATTCACCTCCAGTTCCCAATAGTGTTGCGGTATAGATCAATTCCCATAGTGCTTTAGGAAATGCGCCACTGAATGCCTGCCGCCGGATTTCATCACCTTTTTCCTCAATGGTGAACTCACTGAGAGGCGTACGAAAAAGCTCTGTTTGCTTATCAAGGTCTTCAGGGAAGATAAACCAGTGTTTTTCTGAACATATCTTTATAGATGGAAATCTCGGATGGCTTATTTCTACTGATTTATTTTCGGCAAAAATCTGTTTGATCGCATGATGTAACCGCTTCTTGTCGTCACCTTCGCTCTCAACAATCGAAACAACTTCCGATATCTCCGGAATTTCTCTTGTAGTATCGTGAACGGATTCTTTGGTACTACCAGTTCTCTTGGAGAGTACTTTGGGTTTGTTCTGCTCTTTCCTGTTCTGGTTATCTATTGCCGCCTCTTCTTCTGGAGCCTTTACCAACAGATCGATTTGTCTCAATGTATTGAGAACATTGTTATAGTTGAGTGGAGGTTCGATCATGAAACGTAAAACCTGCTGGCCGGGTACCAAATCTCTGCTGTAGCCAACGAGTAAGGGAGCATCATCACGGCCTGCATATTCTTCAATAATCGCCTTACCCTGTTTGCTGCCAGGGTCAAGGATAATAACCTGTGCTTTAGAGGGGTCATCAGAGCACTCCCATACGCCGGTTTCAAAGCCAGACGCTGTTTCTATCGCTGCTTTGAGCACAACGCAATCTTTGTTTTCCAACGTGATTATGGCGATTTTGCGTGCAGTCACTTTCAGTTACCTGTATTTTTCAGTATCAAAAGATGTTCCCTCCCTGCAACTGATTCATTGATCTATATCATAAGTATTCTATCTATAACATGCACTACATCACGTCCCCAAGCTAGAATTGTGAACATCTGATATCTAACTGTTAATTTGAGATTCCATACCTCGTCATCCATTCAGAATAAAAGACAAAGGGTAGATACGCTATAATGGGAAAATAAGCTGGCTTTTATTTATAGTTATCTTTTCAGTAAGAATTTTTACTTTTTCATAGGGTTATCACCACCCTTCAAAAATTAATGATGAGGAAACTATCTTGTCTGATTCAAATACATCATCCCAGGGTAATAAAATTACAATCTCCAATGGCAAACTGAATGTGCCAAACACGCCAATCATTCCTTTTATCGAGGGTGACGGGATCGGTCCGGATGTATGGCGGGCATCAGTTCGTGTGCTGGATGCAGCTGTCAACAAGGCCTATGGAGACAAGCGCCGTATCCAGTGGATGGAAATTCTTGCGGGTGAAAAGGCCAATATGCAGACCGGAAACTGGTTACCCGAAGAAACAATTGAGGCCTGTCGTGAATATCTAATCGCTATCAAGGGGCCTCTGACAACACCAATTGGCGGCGGTATTCGATCGCTGAATGTCGCACTCAGGCAAATTCTCGATCTCTATGTTTGTTTACGTCCGGTACGCTGGTTCAAGGGCGTCCCTTCACCTGTCAAGCGACCCGATTTGGTCGACATGGTCATTTTCCGCGAGAATACAGAAGACATTTACGCCGGTATCGAGTTTGAAAGCGGTTCTGAAGAAAACCAGCGTTTTCTTGAAATGCTTGAGAAGGAATTCCCAAATCATTTTCTCAAGATCCGTTTTCCGAAAACATCGGGGATCGGCATCAAACCCGTCTCCAAAGAAGGCACAGAACGACTGGTGCGTGCAGCGATAAGATATGCGATCGATAACGGTCGCAAGAGCATCACCTTCGTTCACAAAGGTAACATCATGAAGTTTACTGAAGGTGCCTTCAGAAACTGGGGCTATCAGCTGGCTGAAACTGAATTTAGCAAGCAGACCTATACCTGGGATCAATGGGAACGAACCCGGGCCGAAAAAGGGACAGAAGCCGCCAATCAAGAGCAAGAGGAGGCACTTGCTTCCGGCAAGATCCTGATCAAAGACTCGATAGCGGATATCACGCTACAACAAGTGCTGACACGTCCAAAAGATTTCGATGTGATCGCGACCATGAACCTGAATGGTGATTATCTCTCTGATGCACTGGCAGCGCAGGTCGGTGGGATTGGTATCGCACCGGGAGGTAATATCAACTATGACACCGGTCATGCCATCTTTGAAGCAACCCACGGCACCGCTCCAAAATATGCCGGGCTGGACAAAGTGAACCCTGGATCCTTAATCCTTTCTGGTGAAATGATGCTACGTTATATGGGTTGGTCTAAAGCTGCAGACTTAATCATCCATGCCATGGATAAAACCATTGAAGACAAGACTGTTACTTATGACTTTGCACGCCTGATGGAAGGCGCAAAGGAAGTCAAATGCAGTGAATTTGCTGATGCACTCATAGCGAATCTATGATCCCAGATACCAATGCAAATGATCATCTGGTCGCGGAGTGTTCAAGGATAATTTATAACGGCTTTCAGCGTTATAACCAAAACTTTCACCGGATCACGGATCGGGCGCATGTTCGTTTCATTCAGAGAGACTGGAAAGGTCATCAGCAAGATATTGCTGATCGTATCGAATTGTATGAAAAATCTGCAAACCGTGTTGCGAATTCCATAAAGAAACTGCTTGATGAAAAAGCAGATAACCAAGAATTATGGAACAAGATACGTAGCTATCTGGGCGAACGTCTCGATGATATTCCCGATTCCGGGTTTATAAAAACCTTCTTCAATTCAATTACACGAAGGGTTTTTGGCACTATAGGCAATAACCCTGACCTGGAATTTGTTTTCTCAAGCATGGATGAAGGAAAGGATCGTATCGCTTCTCTTAACCTTCGTCGTTATCCCTATTGGGGTTCACTACAAACTGTTTTTGAACACGTTCTGGAAGATGTCGATTTTGGTATTCCGTATGCCGACGTCAGCAAAGACGTCACTACACTGCAAGACAAGGTCTCGACCTTTTGTGAAACACATCTTGAGGGGAACGATGAGTTTATTCGTTTTGAATTCATCGAGTCCCTGTTTTACCAGTCTGCACGTGCCTATCTCGTTGGTCGGATTGTTAAAAAACACCGGGTAGTTCCTATCGTGATCGCTTTTGAAAATACCGACGATGGCGTAAGAATCGATGCGGTACTCATGAGCGAGGAAGAAGTGAGCATTGTTTTTGGTTATACCCGTTCCTATTATTTTGCCGATCCCAACTCGGTTGAAGCAGCGGTCCATTTCCTGCATTCGGTTCTGCCGGACAAACCTGTCGATGAACTCTTTACTGTACTGGGTCGCATGCGCCAGGGAAAAACCGAGCGCTATGTAGCCTTTACCAAACACCTTTATAAAACCGATGACAAGTTTGAACATGCAGAGGGTGACAAAGGGTTGGTCATGATCGTTTTTCATCTACCTTCCTATAACCTGGTATTCAAGGTTATCCGCGATCGTTTCGGTTTTCCCAAAACCATCTCGCGTCAGGGCGTTATCGATAAGTACAAACTGGTCTCGAAACATGACCGAGCAGGGAGGCTCATTGATACCCAAGAGTTTTTCAACATTGAATTCCCAGTCCAGCGGTTCTCCGATGTGCTTCGGGAGGATCTGATCAAAAATGCCTCACAAACAGTATCAATTAAAGGCGATAAACTTATCTTTCGACATACATACGTCGAACGCTATGTAAGACCTCTCAACCTCTATATCCGGGAAGTCAGTCAACAGGAGGCAGAGCTGGCCATCATTGATTATGGACAAGCACTGAAGGATCTGGCACAGACCAATATCTTCCCCGGGGATCTTTTACTGAAAAATTTTGGCATGACACAGCACAAGCGTGTCGTCTTTTATGACTATGATGAAGTCGCATTGATCACTGAATGTAATTTCAGGGCCATACCTCAAGCTACGAACATCGACGATGAGTTACGAGCTGACACTTGGTACCATGTCAATGAAAATGATATCTTTCCGGAAGAGCATTTGAGATTTCTAGCCATGACACCTGAACTTCGCTCTCTCTTTGTCAAAGTACATGGAGAACTTCTTACCCCAGATTACTGGAATGAGATCAAGGCAAAACACCTCGCCGGAGAGGCTGTTACTGTAATCCCCTATTTTCGGCCAACTGTTCCTTTAGACTATTGAGGAGAATATTATGGAACATGTCGCAATTCTTGGTGCCAGCAACAATCCATCTCGCTACGCTTACAAGGCTCAAATTCAGCTCATTGAACAAGGACATATTGTCTATCCTGTCTCACTTCACGAAGAAGAGATTCTGGGCTTGAAAAGCTACCACTCTTTACTCGAAATTGATCATAATATTGATACGGTTACGGTTTACATCAATCCAACTCACCTGAAGCAGGTGGATAATCATTTGATCGAGCTGAAACCAAAACGGGTGATTTTCAATCCTGGATCTGAATCTACCGAAGTCATGAACCACTTGAAAGAAGAAGGGATCTTTGTCCAGTCTGCCTGTACACTTGTGCTCCTCTCAATTCAACAATTTGAAGCCCGTGGAAGGGCTCAATAAGCCAGAGTTCTTCTGTAATTAATATGGCAACAAATCATTCACCCTGAATGATTTTCTTGGTGCCTTTGTCGCGTTCCCTATAGCTCACTTCGTATGCATTGGCTTGTGCTAATGATGACGCATCCCTGGGTCATAGTTTTTTACCCATCAATCTTTATTTCCTGATTAATAGCCAACATATCACCCCTTTCTGATCCAGGTCAAAACACGATGAGTTGATTTGATCTACCTTAAAAAAGTCAAGATATGTCCAACTCTGAAGCTGAAAAACTCATTACTCTTGATCTGGATGAGCCTGTGTGGGACCGGTTTTTTATGGTCGCTCCTCTGTTTCTGATCAGAACTCACGAAGATGACGATACATTAGACCTGGCTCCGAAACATAGGGTTACACCCGTGGGCTGGGAAAATTATTTTGGTTTTGTCTGTACAGCAAACACAACACCTACAAAAATATCGAGCGTCCCGACGAGTTCACTGTCAGTTTCCCGAAACTATCTCAGCTGATCTACACCAGCCTGACTGCATCACCTCGTTGTCGAGAAAGCGGTCACAAGCCCATACTCGATATTTTTCCAATGTTTCCTGCAAGAAGGGGACTTTATCAAAGATACCTAAAGGTCATGTCATTCGAGGCCCTGGTGTTTTTAATATGAAGGGAAGGCTGGTACAAATCATCTTTGCCCTGAGAGTAATTCAAGCTCTAGCTCTAGAAAGCCGTTGACACCTGTTGTTTTCATCAATGGCGATGAAGAAGTCGGCAGCACACATTCCAGACGTTATATCCAAAGACTGGATAAAAATTGTAGAGCGCTGTTTTGTCATGGAACCCTCCATGGTATCGATGAAGCGAACAAAACTGCACGAAAAGGCGTTGCACGATACACTATCAATATTTAGGGTAAAGCGGCACATGCCGGTCTCGATCCAGAAGCGGGCGCCAGCGCCATTCATGAACTGGCATTATCATTCAGCAACTATTTTCTCAGAACGAACTGGCCAAAGGAGTCACGGCAGTGTTCGAACTCATACCTGATCTGGTCGCAACAAATACGTCGGCTGGAATCTCGCTGGTAGAAAAACCGGCCGATGTAAAAGCAATGAATGTGGCCAATCCTGCATCTCACCAAGAATTATACTGCCTGATCAAAGAAAAACTTCACCTGGGTTTATAAATAATCGGACCACTTTCTGATCGAGATCATCTTTCAATGACATGTATTGTATTAGTGTATGGGCAGATAAAGATGAGGAGAAAAAAGATGATAAGAAAAGACGTTTTAACAGGGTCAAAAAACCCAGTCTTTTTAGGTGTCGTTCTTTCTGGAACAATGATCTTGCTTGCCACCTCTGCCATCTCAGCTGAAGAAGAAAAGCACTTTGAAATGGAAAAACTTACCATTTCCGATGATCCTGTCATTAACATGGGCTGGCAGACTTTTCACACAAAATGTGCAGTCTGTCATGGTACTGAAGGCAAAGGTGATGGACCGATGAAAGAGGCTCTGACAAAGGCACCTGCCGATCTGACACAGATCGTAAAACGAAACGGAGGGGATTTCCCATACGATAAGGTTTACGAGATCATTGATGGCACGGAAATGTTTCCAGCCCACGGCTCGCGGGAAATGCCGATCTGGGGTCTTGAATTTGCTGAGGAGGCCTCCGGAACCGATGCGGGAGAACTAGCGAAAAGCCGAATCAATGCGCTGATCACCTATTTGAAATCCATCCAGGAATAAGTAGATGATCCTGGCTTATATAAAGAAGGCCGAGGTAATAACCTGAGGAATCCGGCAGCCCCTGGTGCTGGATTCCTCCCGATCTTCTCTTTTTAGACCTTGAGCGCAGAGTGTCTGAAAACTCAGGAAGTATATTGTAGAGATTCCGCTCAGCCATTGAATTTCGTATTCCACCCTGCTCCTTGCTGAACCAAAGCACAGAAAAGGGTATCATTCTGGCTTTGCCGACTTTATCGAAAACGGATGGATCGCACACAGACTTCAGCAAAGACGATTTACCTCAAAAATTACCGCCCACCTGAATTCAGGATAAAAACGGTCGATCTTCATTTTTCCCTAGATGAAGAATCCACACGTGTGCGATCCAGACTGACAATAGAACGGCAGGGGAAGGGTGATCACCCCCTGATTCTGAATGGAGAAGAACTGAAGCTGATCGCGATCCGGCTAAACGGTAAGGTACTTTCGCCGGATCACTATTCCGTTAACGTAGAATCCCTGACCCTGAATCAGGTTCCTGATCAATTCGAGCTGGAGATTGAAACCGAGATCAACCCCTCTGCCAACACCTCGCTCGAAGGGTTATATCTCTCCAACGGCAATTTCTGCACCCAGTGTGAAGCCGAGGGTTTTCGCAAGATCACCTACTACCTGGATCGTCCTGATGTCATGGCCATTTTTACCACTACAATCGAGGCCGAGCAGGAAAAATACCCCGTACTCCTTTCCAATGGCAACCTTATCGATCAGGGCATACTGGACAACGGGCGCCATTGGGTTCGATGGCATGATCCCTTCAAAAAACCCAGTTACCTTTTTGCCCTGGTCGCCGGTGATCTGGCCGTTAAAAAAGACACCTTTACCACCCGCTCCGGCCGTACGGTGGACCTGCGGATCTACACCGAGCATCACAATATCGACAAAACCGACCACGCCATGGTCTCACTCAAACGGGCGATGGTGTGGGATGAGGACACCTATGGCCTCGAATACGATCTGGACATCTACATGATCGTCGCCGTCGATGACTTCAACATGGGGGCCATGGAAAACAAGGGTCTGAATATCTTCAACTCCAAGTACGTCCTCGCCTCTCCGGCGACCGCCACCGATATGGACTATCTCGGTATCGAAAGTGTGATCGGACATGAATACTTCCACAACTGGACTGGCAACCGGGTAACTTGCCGAGACTGGTTTCAGCTCAGCCTCAAAGAGGGGTTGACGGTTTTCCGCGATCAATGTTTTACCGCCGATCTCAACTCCCCCGCTGTCAAACGCATCGATGACGTTCGCATCCTGAGGACACATCAGTTCGCCGAAGATGCCAGCCCTATGGCACATCCTGTTCGTCCGCAGTCCTATATGGAGATCAACAACTTCTATACGGTGACCGTCTACAACAAGGGGGCTGAAGTGGTGCGCATGTATCACACACTACTGGGCCAGGAAGGGTTCCGCAAGGGCATGGATCTCTATTTCGAACGTCACGACGGCCAGGCCGTGACCACCGACGATTTCCGTAAAGCCATGGAAGATGCCAACCACGTCGATTTGTCGCAATTCCAGAACTGGTATGATCAGGCCGGTACACCAGAAGTCCATGTGAGTGAAGACTGGGATGCATCACATGGCCGATACACCCTGGTCCTGCGTCAGACTTGCCCACCGACACCTGGCCAAGATGAGAAAAACCCCTTTGTCATTCCCATCCGGCTGGGGCTGTTGGGTTCGAAGGGTCAACCACTGATCGAAGAAACCCTCCTGACGCTGACACAGCAAGAACAATGTTTCGAATTTGAAAATCTTTCAGAAAAGCCCTTGCCCTCCCTACTGCGGGATTTTTCAGCACCGGTGAAACTACACTTTGATTACGACAACGACCAGCTGGCCTTTCTGATGGCCCATGATGACAATGCCTTCAACCGCTGGGATGCCGGTCAGCAACTGGCCATGCGCGTGCTGAAAGGTCTAACAACAGACAGCCAAAACCAGATCAGTCTGGAGCTTACGGAAAGCGTTGTCGATGCCTTCAGAAAAACCCTGCTCAGTGATGAAGATCCCGCCCTGATCGCCGAGGCAATGACTCTACCTCCGGAGGCCGACATTGCCGAGCAAATGGAGGTGATTGATCCAGAAGCAATTTTCCAGGCACGACAGTTTGTCCGCCGAACGCTCGCCGAATACATGCAGGACGATCTTTTACTCGTTTATGAGCGTAATCAAACCGAAGGTGACTACAACATCGACCCTATGAGCATGGCAAAACGCCGACTGAAGAACTGCGCACTTGCCTATCTCGGTACCCTGGAGAACGATCAGGCCCTGGAACTGGCCTGGAAACAGTTCTCCACAGCCACCAACATGACCGACAGTCTGAGCGCACTGAGAGTACTTGCTGCCAGTACCGACGGAAAAAAAGCAACCGCACTCCAGCAATTCTATGAACGATGGAAAGATGATGCTCTAGTCTTGAATCACTGGTTCAGTATCCAGGCCAGCATCAGCCGACCGGAGACTCTGGAGCAAGTCCGTGAGCTACTCGATCATTCTCGATTCAGCATCAAAAACCCGAACCGGGTCAGGGCCCTGATCGGTACTTTTGCGCAGAATAACCCGCGCTGTTTCCACTGGCCTGACGGTTCCGGCTACCGTTTCGTGGCTGATCAGATTCTGGTGCTTGATCCACTCAATCCACAAGTGGCTGCAAGGCTGGTTCGTGTCTTTATGCGCTGGAAGCGGTACGATGAACAACGCCAAAGCTTGATGCGCACAGAACTCGAGCGGATCAGACAACAGAAAGGACTGTCAAAGGACGTGTTTGAGATCGTTGATAAGAGTCTCTCCCTTTAACACTCCCTGAAACCTGACTATCAGATAAACATCTAAAAATAAGGAAATCGAAACATGGCTACATTCCCCCCTTGTCCAAAATGCGGTTCAACCTATACTTATCAAGACAGAGAGTTGTATATCTGTCCCGAATGTGCCAATGAATGGTCACATAATTCTGCTGGCTCAGATGACGAAGACGAACAGATCGTCAAAGATGCACATGGCACGGTTCTGAATGATGGTGATACCGTCTCTGTGATCAAGGATCTCAAGGTCAAAGGTACTTCTTCTGTCGTCAAAGTAGGGACAAAAGTAAAAAATATCCGGTTGGTTGAAGGTGACCATAATATCGATTGTAAAATTCCGGGTATCGGATCGATGAAACTGAAATCCGAGTTTGTAAAAAAAGCCTAGTCAAATACTGGTTAGCCAGGTGCTTCCATAATGATGTTCACTGGAAAGAACCCATTGATCCATACTTGATTCATCAGCAAAATAAATAGTTAGTCGTTGATTTACTGATCTAAAAGAGGAATATTAAGATGTACTATATCGTTACTACCGAGAAATCTTTTCAACAGGCATCAGAAGACCTGGAGAAGGAAGTAAAAAACCTGGGCTTCGGTGTTCTCCACATTCATGATCTGGGAGAAACACTACGCAGCAAGGGGATCAGTTTCGAGGAGAATTGCCGGATTTTTGAAGTTTGTAATCCAAAAAAAGCGGCTCAGGTACTTGCCATCGATATGAACCTGAACATGGCACTCCCCTGCAGGATCTCAGTTTATACGGAAAAGGGTCAGACTAAAATCGGGCTGATCAAACCGGCCAAAATGATATCCTCTTTGTCAAATAAACCAGAGTTACTGAAAATAGCAAAAGAGGTGGAAGAAAAAACCATCCAGATGATCAATAACGCCAGGTAAAGCCTATAGGACGCAGAATTCTCCTTGTGAGGAAGTTCGCCTAAACCAGGCTATCAATCATCCCTCTGTCACTTTTTATTAACAATAATGACGAAACTGTGACCGATTATTTCCCGCAACGTATCGTCTGCCTGACTGAAGAAACTACCGAGACACTTTACCTGCTTGGTGAAGAGAGGCGAATCGTTGGCATTTCTGGTTTTACCGTACGTCCAGCTCGTGCCCGTAAGGAAAAACCAAAGATTTCCGCCTTTACTTCCGCCAATATAGACAAAATTTTAGATCTTGGTCCTGATCTTGTGTTGGGTTTTTCTGATCTGCAAGCCGATATTGCAGCCGATCTCATCCGGAAAGGTATTGCAGTCCATATCTTCAACCAGCGATCAGTGAAAGAAATCTTGGACATGATCGTGACACTGGGCGCATTGGTAGGGCGGCAACAGAAAGCATTGGATTGGGTTGGTTCAATCGAAAAAAAGATAAGTCGTATCCGTAGAGAAAATGAACAAAAATTGGTCAGACCAAAGGTCTATTTCGAAGAGTGGCCCGATCCCCTCATAACCGGCATACGCTGGGTAAGTGAACTCATCGATATCGCCGGTGGAGAGGATTGTTTCAGCGAATTCGCTGAACAAAAACTGGCAAAAGATCGCATCCTCTCCGATCACCGTGAGGTCATAAAACGTGAACCAGATATCATCATCGGTTCCTGGTGTGGACGAAAATTCAGATCCGATCAGGTTGCCGGGCGTGCAGGCTGGGAGAAGATACCAGCAATACACAACGATCAATTGTTTGAAATTAAATCATCCAATATTCTGCAACCAGGACCTGCAGCATTGACGGATGGACTGGACCAGATCAAATCGATTATAGACAACTGGTTTCTTTCACAAATAGAAGCGTCATGACCAAGAACGCAACCTGTCCAAACTGCAGTATCTCCTTTTCATGTCATGTCGAATCAATAAAAGAGTGCTGGTGCAAAGACTACCCTACCCTCAGTACGCTCGATTCCGATGGTGGTTGCCTATGCCCAGAGTGCCTTTCCCGATCGGTTGGCACAAAGATTCACCAGTTTCTTCTAGAGGCACGTCCAGAGCAAGCTTTTGAAATCGCCAGCAGATATGGAAACACCAGAAATGCTCAACTGATTGAGCATATCGATTACATAGTGGAAAATGGTAACTATGTCTTCACCCGTTGGTATCATCTGAAACGGGGATATTGTTGTGGAAATGGTTGCCGAAATTGTCCCTGGGTTGCGTTCAATACGGACTGCAATGAAGAAACAGAAAAGGGGGGTGAGTAATGAAAGAATCAACCATTACCGGGAGTTGCTTGTGTGGAAAGGTGGCTTTTCAGTTCTCAGGCCCGATCAAGGTCTTCCAATACTGCCACTGTTCACGCTGTCGCAAGGTAACAGGATCTGCCCACTCTGCGAATATTATCGTCGATCCTGAACAATTCCGGTGGATACAGGGTGAAGAGTTAATCGGGCGGTATGAAGTCCCTGATGCAAAGCATTTTGCAACTTCCTTCTGCACACATTGTGGCTCCAACCTCCCGTGGCTGGCCAAAACCGGCAAAGCCATTGTCATTCCGGCAGGCGCTCTCGATGAGGCTCCCGAAACGAAACCTTTCCAGAATATATTCTGGGTCGATCGAGCCAAGTGGTACGAGAACGTCGATCACCTGCCGAAATATGATCGACTGCCTAAAAAAGACCGGAAGTAACCGTCCTCCAGTGAGCGATCAGCGAACGAGAGCCGTTTCGACACTGTCCCGCTTTTCCGTGCCCAACAAAACCTCGATCAGGGTCAGGGCAAAGTCCATGGCGGTGCCGGGCCCTCTTGAAGTAATGATATTACCGTCCTTCGTTACCGCTTCGCCCGTATAGGTCAAGCCAGGTACATCCATTTTATCCAGCACACCGGGATAGCTTGTCGCAGATTTATTTTCTAGCAAGCCAGCGGTGACCAAAACCTTCGGTGCCGCACATATGGCTGCGATCTTTTTGTCTGATACCGACATATTCTTCAGCAGAGCCTGAATTCTCGGGTCCTGATCGAGATAATCAGCACCCGGCAAACCTCCCGGTAAAACAACCATGTCATAGTCCGTTTCGAGTGCATGATCGAGTGTCGTATCCGGCACCAGTACAACCCCTCTGCTGGCTTTGACAGCACCATCCTTTAAGCCTGCGGTGACGACATCAATCTCTGCACGACGCAAAAGATCAATAACCGTGACAGCTTCTAATTCTTCACAGCCGTCAGCGAGTGGGACGAGAACTCGCGCCATTGAAATCCTCCTCTGTTTCTCAGTTTTACCAGCTGACTCACGGGTACAAGTTTAACACCGTAATAATCAAGATTGGAAAGTAAAAGATCCAGTGTTTTGATTGTTTCCGGATGGGGATGCGCGATAGCGAGCGCGCTACCTTTCTCTTTGGCGATCTGTACCAGCTTTTTGAACTGGTTGATGATTTGTCCAGATTCATTATCGTGATCCAGAAAGACATCACGTTGGGTACAAGAAATACCATAAAGCTTGGCAATCTCTTGCGGCAATTTTGTATCCGTCGTTTTGCTGTTGATAAAAAAAGGAGTGCCGGGTCGTTGCAATGCATTCATCAAACGGTGCATGGAAAGTTCATCGGTTGTCAACAAGCTGCCCATATGGTTATTGATCCCTACAGCACCGGGTACGGAGTTGAAATCACCCTCCAAGATATCGAAAAATTCCTTATCGCTCATTTTCGTTGTCAACGCACCGGGACCAAGCAGCCGGTTATCATGTGTTGCTTCCATTGGAACGTGCAGCATGACTTCCTTGCCTTTTTTCTGTGCCATCCTGGATATCCTGGTGGAGTTGGGTGTCTGGGGAAGTATCGAATAAGTTACAGGTCCAGGAAGCTGGAGCGCCAGTAAATCGTCCTTTTGTCGCCAACCTATATCATCGATGATGATTGCGATTACCGGCTCGGAAGTTGTTGCATACGAATTTACAAAAAGGCCTGAAATAATTATCAGGCCCATCAATAAAGATCGCGTCAAAACTATTTCCTCGACTCAAGTAATGCCAATCCTTTCAATACGTTCAAGGCTTCGTATAACTCATAATCTTCCTTGGCGAGAGATTTCTTTTTTGTGGCCTGTTTTTTCTGCTCTTCTTTTGCTTTCTGCGTAAGATGCCCTTTTAGATCCTTTTCCCTGATCTGTAGATTTGGCCCATCCACTTCTTCCAGATGTACTCGTTCAATCAGAACGTCGGGGATAATTCCCTCTGCCTGAATCGATCGACCTGAAGGCGTGTAATAACGTGCGGTGGTGAGTTTTACTGCAGCGTTGTTTTTCATCGGAAGTACCGTCTGCACCGAGCCCTTGCCAAAAGTCGGTGTTCCCATGATTACGGCACGCCGGTGATCCTGCAGGGCACCGGCGACGATCTCCGAAGCCGAGGCCGAGCCTCCATTGACCAGAACAACCAGAGGTTTCTTGTCAAATACAGAGGATGGTTTCGCATTGAAACGCAATTCAGAATTTTCCAGCCGTCCCTTGGTGTAGACGATCAACCCCTTATCCAAGAAACTGTCCGATACCGAAACAGCTGCACTCAACAAGCCACCGGGATTATTCCTTAGATCCAGAATCAGACCTTGAAGACCTTGTTTGTTTTCTTTTTTCAGTTTCTTGATCGCTTTGACCAGGTCTTCACCTGTATGAGTCTGAAAACTGGAAATCCGTACATAACCATAGCCGGGTTCAAGCGTTCGGCTCTTGACACTTTTTACCGTGATAATATCGCGCGTAACAACCACCTCAAAAGGTGCCTCAACGCCCTCACGGATGATCGTCAGTGTGATGTTTGTCCCAACCTTGCCCCGCATATGCTTGATAGCTTCATTGATGTCCATCCCCTTGACCGGTACGTTATCCATCTTGATAATCAGATCACCAGCTTGAATACCTGCGCGTTGCGCCGGTGTATCATCAATAGGGGCGATCACCTTGACGAAACCGTTCTCCATCCCCACCTCAATGCCAAGTCCTCCGAATTCACCGGTGGTACCTTCCTGCAAGCCCTGATAGGCCTTGGGATCGAGATAGGTAGAATGAGGGTCGAGTCCTGCCAGCATCCCCCGGATAGCATTTTCCAGCAAAGTTTTATCATCCACTTCTTCGACATAATCATCCTTGATTTTCTGGAAGACTTCAGTAAAGGTTCTGATCTCGTCAAGTGGCAGATCACTTTCTGCCGTAACTTTTTTTTCTGCTTGAGGTACAGCCTCTTCTGCATGAATACCCTGAAAAGCGAGCAGGAAAAAACATGTAATTACCAGGAAAGTATTTCTATTCATTTATCGTTACTCCGCATCTTTTCGATGCCTGACTCTATAACATTATTTGTAAAAACCTTTACACCAGATCGCCGGGTTAACGGGGGTCCCTTTATGACGAACTTCGAAATAAAGACCGCTGTTTTTCCGGCCACCTGTATCTCCTACACTTGCAATAATTTCGCCAGCTTTTACCTTGTCTCCGACCGATCGGAACAATTCCTGGTTGTGGCCATAGAGTGTCATATACCCGTCGCCATGGTCGATGATGATCAGGCGGCCAAGGTTCCGAAACCAGTCAGAAAAAATCACACGTCCGTCACTTACAGCGCGTACACTGGAACCAACGGGTGCATCGATCAGCACACCTTTCCAGGTTAGAGAGCTGCCGTTTCGCGTGGTTCCATAACGATGAGCCAGAGTTCCCGTTGCCGGCCATCGCAATTTGCCTTTCAAGCGTGCGAAGACTGACCCGGTTTTTCTGGCTTTCTCCAGTTTGTCTAGCAAGGCAAGTCGGGCAGCCTCCTTCTTCAAAGAGTGGATCAGATGATTCAGTTTTTCAGCATCTCTTTCCATTTGATGCAGTTTTTTCATCCTGCTGGATAGCCCTTGATCCAGCCTTGCAATAATCAGCTGCCTCTGCTGTTTTTTCTTTTCCAATTTCTGCAGCTTGTCCTTTTGCGATTCCTGTGCAATACGTAACTGTTCAGTTTGTTGCCTGATCGCCTTTTTTATTGTTTGTATCTCATCAATTTCGTGGCCAATTTGGGCCATTTTCTTTGCCCGGGCTGCGGCAAAATAACGATGGTAAACAAGGTTGCGGCTGAATTGTAAAGGATCCTCCTGAGTAACTACCTTTTTGAATGGCTGAAGAGACTGATTTGTCCAGACAGAAAGGATTTGTGCTTTCAAAAAATCCTTATGACGGAGGAATGCCTGAGACTTCTGTTTTTCTTTCTGCTTGAGTCTTTCCAAGGTTTCTTTCTGTTTGCGGATCTTCTCGTCCAGTTTCCTTGATTCCCGGAGTGCCTGCTCGATCTCAGCCTCACTCTGTTCAAGCTGTTTTCTCAATTTTTCAGACTCACCCCTGTATTGTCCAATCTCGGTCTTGATCTTCTGGATCTTCTCCAGAAGTTCTTTCAGTTCGGCCGTACTTTTTTGGGCCTCTCCCTCAGGACCGGCAAAAACCGGAACACAAGCCCCAACCAGTAGGACGAAAAGCAGCATGATTCTGATTCTACTGAACATTGGTTTAGGTAATCTTTGTCATCATTTAGTGCGAGTATAACCGATCCGGTTTGTTCGAGAGGCTACCTATCGCATGATTCTCGACAACCGTCGTCTGCGAACTCCGGTTTCTTGATGTTTCCCACTCTCTTCTGATTCCAGTTTTACCAGCGGTGTCCCCGTCATCTCTTCCGGAATCTCAAGCCCCATCAGGTAGAGCATGGTGGGTGCAAGATCCACCAAACTACCGGAATTGATCATATGGGCTGGTCGGCCGATATAGACCAGAGGGACAGGATTACTTGTATGAGCAGTATAAGGAACACCACGGTCCATTTTTGTCGCGACACTGCGCATTCTTTCGGCATTACCATGATCAGCGGTGATCAGGACTTCTCCGCCGATAGACTGGGCTGCGGCAACAATGCGGTCGATACAGGAATCCACCGTCTCTATCGCCTTGATGGCAGCTTCAAAATTTCCGGTATGTCCCACCATGTCCGGGTTGGCAAAATTGCAGATAATGGCATCGTATTTGAGACTGTAGATGGCTTCCACCATTCTGTCAGCCACCTGCTGGGCACTCATTTCCGGTTTTTCATCATAGGTTGCGACATGGGGTGATGGCACCAGAATGCGGTCCTCACCTTCAAAAACTTGCTCTTCACCGCCATTGAAAAAAAAGGTCACATGAGCATATTTCTCTGTCTCTGCAATACGTAACTGGCGCAGACCCATTTTGGATATATACTCACCGAAAACGTTTTTCAGATCATGTGGAGGAAAAGCCGCCGGAATATCAAAATCAGCACTATATTCTGTCAGAGAAATGAAAGAAGCCAGTTCCGGTCTGCGTATTCGTTCAAAAAAATCGAATTTTCTATCAATGAATGCTCGGGTCAGCTGTCTCGCCCGATCGGCACGATAGTTCATGAAGATGGCCACATCACCATCTTCCACGCGTACCGTTTCACTGTCACGGGGAACGATGGCCGTAGCCGAAACGAACTCATCTGTTTCACCACGTTCATAGGCCATATCCAAGGCAATGAAAGGATCAGTGCTCACATATTCTGACTTGCCATCGACAATCAACTCATAGGCCTTCTGCGTTCGATCCCAGTTCTTGTTCCTGTCCATAGCAAAATAACGGCCGATCAATGAGACAATACGGCCGGCGCCCACCTCCAGAAATTTGCTATGCACTCGCATAATGGAATCACTGGCAGATTTCGGTGCTGTGTCCCGCCCGTCAAGAAACCCGTGCAGATAGATCTTCTCCAGTCCACGTGACGCGGCCAATTCAATCATAGCCAGTATGTGATCTTCATGGCTGTGTACACCACCCGGTGACAACAGACCCATCAGGTGCAGTGCCTTGCCACTTTTCCTAAGCTGATCAAAAGTCTCGATCAGCAGTTCATTCTCGAAAAAGCTGCCATCTTCTATGGCATGTTTGATCCGGGTGAAATCCTGCTCGATGACACGGCCTGCACCCATGTGCATGTGCCCGACTTCAGAGTTGCCCATCTGTCCGTCAGGCAAACCGACATCTTCTCCTGAACAGCGCAGAAGCATGTGTGGATAGATTGACCAGAAATCGTCCCAAGCTGGTTTGTGTGCACTGTGCACCGCATTGTAGGTGGTTGATTCACTGTAGCCCCAACCGTCCATTATGATGAGAATAATGGGTCTGTGTGTTATCTGCATGTAGTATTTATCAAAAGGTTTACACCCCGGATTACGTACTTATGAGTGGTTTCAACAACACAGTCTAGTGTATCATGTTCGCTTTATGTGTTGGACGGATTATAGGAACCTTACACAGTTATTTACTTCAGGAAAATCAATGGAACAATTCTTCGAATTCGTAACGAACCATCCTATTCTGTGGGCATTGTTGATTCTCATATCAATACTACTGATCAAGAATCTCCTTGCTGACCTCAGCGGTGGTACCTCTTTGGTTGATCCCTCAGCAGCAACCTTGCTGATGAATCGTGAAAATGCCATCCTTCTCGACATTCGGAAACCGGAAGACTTTTCCAAAGGACATATACTCAGCGCCATCAATATTCCTCTTTCGGAGTTGGAAAACCGGATCAGTGAACTGGAAAAATATCGTGAGCGGCCCATCATCATCTGCTGTAATACCGGAACGACCGCAACACTCGCAATGAAACAGCTGAAAAAAATGGGCTTTGAAAAAATTTATCGTCTCAAGGGCGGCATTGAAGGCTGGAAACAGGCCAGTCTGCCTCTCGCAACTTAATTTAGTAAAAAGGAAATGGAAATAAAACATGGCTGATGAACAACAACCACAAGGACCTCAACTCGCAATTCAGAAGATCTATGTCAAGGATCTTTCATTTGAAGCGCCAAATACACCAGCGATTTTCATGGAGCAGAAATCGCCCCAGGTGGATCTGCAAATGCATAACGAAGCCAAATCCCTGGATGAACAGACCCACGAGATCGTTCTCACCATTACCGTTACCGTCAAGCTCGAAGAAAAGACTGTTTACCTGGTGGAAGTCAAGCAGGCCGGTATCTTCACCCTGTCAGGTTTCACCAAAGAACAGCTTGAAATGGTCTCGGCTACGGCCTGCCCTAACATCCTGTTCCCGTATGCACGTGAGACCATCTCAGACGTCGTGATCCGGGGTGGCTTCCCTCCACTGTTGCTCAACCCAGTCAACTTCGATGCCATTTATCAACAAGAAATGGCACGTCGGCAACAGGAAGCAGAACAACCAAAACATTAAACATGGCCTGCTATCTTTCCGATCGTTATTCGATGAAAGAGTAAAAAAAATGCAGGCTAGAGAACCCATTTTCGTCGCCGGTGCAGGTTCCTGGGGTACCGCACTGGCGATCACGCTGGCCAGAAACAACCAGCCAACCTACCTTTGGGGGCATGACCCAGAACACATTGCTGAACTGATCCGCGATCGTAGAAACAACCGTTATCTGCCAGAAGCGGATTTCCCACCGGACCTGGAACCTGTCATCGATCTGGAACCCCTTCTCGAAGGAACAACAGATATTCTTATTGGTTTGCCCTGCAAGGCACTGAGAGCTTTTCTGAAAAAAATTGCTGAGCTGCCATCGACCGATGGCAAAAGAATCGTATGGGCCTGCAAGGGGATCGAACCTGAAACCCAAATGCTGGTGCATGAAATCATCGAAGAGATGCTTGGCCCAGAATGTTCCAAAGCCGTTCTCTCCGGCCCCAGTTTTGCCAAAGAGGTTGCTGCAGGACTGCCCACTGCGGTGACGATTGCCTCGACTGATCAGACATTTCTCAATGATCTCATCTACCGCTTTCACCATAAATCATTTCGCGCCTATGCCAGCCGGGATGTCATTGGAGTCGAGATCGGCGGCGCAGTGAAAAATGTCATGGCCATCGCTGCCGGCGTAGCCGACGGCCTGGGGTTTGGCGCCAACACCCGTGCCGCGCTCATGACACGGGGCCTTGCAGAAATGACCCGCCTGGGGGTTGCCATGGGTGGAAAAAAGGAAACCTTCATGGGCCTTGCCGGGTTTGGTGATCTGGTCCTCACCTGTACCGATGACCAGTCACGTAATCGACGCTTCGGTAAACTTCTTGCCAAAGGTATGTCCATTGAAGAAGCGGCTGAATCCATTGGCCAAGTGGTAGAAGGGGCCCGCACAGCCGGAGAGGTGTCTGCACTGGCCAGACGCTATGACATCGAAATGCCGATCACTGATCAGGTGACCCGACTGCTGCAAGGCCTGTGTAGCCCGCGCGAAGCGGTGGAAACCCTGCTTTCACGGGAACCGAAGCAGGAATGAAGGTGTTTCGGATTGAGATCGATCTTTCCCGATCCGGTTATACCGATACGATCGAACATACCTTGTGGTCTTATCTGGTCTGTCTGCATGGTACCACCCAGATCGCCAATGAAGATCCGATTTTCATCCTCCGGGAAAAGATCTTGGCCGTTCATGTCACCTGTCCGGAACCGGACGCACTGCTCAAGCCCTGCCCCGTGAAATATGTCGAGCAAATGCGGCAGAAACTCGAAGAACAGACCGGAGCCCCTCTGAAAATCGAAGCCATTGGGCAGGATCCCCAGGAGGAAGGCTATTCTCTCACCAAAGCCCCAAACAGTTTGATTTTGTGTTATGGCCAATTCTCACCCCTTATCTGTGGTGAGACTTACAAGCCTGTCCCTCTCTATCACCTCCCGCTCAGCGACGAGCGGCGGGAATCTTACGACGACATTCGAAACTGGGAATACAACTTCAAACGTCTCTACGGACTCTGGATCAGCAGCACCGTGGGTGAGAAATTCGCCTTACGGCAATTGCAGCATGCCGAATCAACACTCTCACGGCTAGGACGCAGGATCTGCACCCGTATCGAAGAACGGACAGGGACACCCACCTTTTATTTTCTGTTGAACAACAGAGAATGGAGTACAAAACAGGATCTGGCCCGCATGTGCCCGGGTTGTGGCAAGGGCTGGTTCATCGCGGGGTCCACGATCGAAGACCGTATCGCCTTCAAATGTGACAACTGCAGGCTGGTATCCGAACGCTCTCCCACATGCCGTGATATTTGATGGGACGCGATCACAGAAGGTCAGGAAGCGCCTTTCAAGCGCAACCTGTCAAGGAAATCTTTGGTCAGATCAGGGACACTCCACCTGCTTCGCCATCGCTTCCAAGTCGATGGGCTCGTTCGGATTATCGACGACCACGGGATCACCGATACACACTTCACTTTCGCTGGCTTCCGGCTGATTGGCCGGAGGAACCGACTGACAAGCTGCCAACACTGTACCTGCTGCTGCAATGAAAAATATTCTGTATTTCATAAGTTAAAATCTAGCACAGATTGGCTGTTTCATCGACCACGGTCAGGGGCAGTTATCCAATAGGATACAAGGGCTCAAGTCCCGTGTTGCAAGCACCTCTTTCATGCAGTAGGGTTTTACTGTCAAAGTTCTCCACGGCCAACAAAAGCCGCTCACCATCCCACTTTTGATCGGGATCCGCATAAAGGTATCTGTTGAGTCGTGCCAGTTCATCCGCCATTGGCTGTCCACAACGTTCTCCAATCGCAGCCAGACTTGCCGGTGGATCATCCTTCCAAACCGATTGAGCCCATGCGAGCATGGCTGATTGGATGGATCGGGGATCATTCTTTCGCACAGCCTCTCTTAGCTGATGTAATGTGGCACGTTCATTAAGCTCGGCTCCTTTTCTAGTTTCAGTTACAGTCTGTTCGTTTTTCCCGGATTGAGATCGCCACCAGAAAAGTACCGTTGTCAGCCAGCCCAGAGCCAATACCAGAGAAATCCAAGGCCAGTAGCCTGCGGCTGTTCTTTCAGGCAATCCAACAGGGTCAGAAGATTCAGTGGTTACCTCGTCGTTAGGTTTGGTTTCCGAGGGGGCGGACTGGGTCGCCTGGTTGCCGGTGGCTCCCGGCAGAACATCGATCACACGCTCTGGCAGAACCGCAACTTCCTCCTTATTGGTTTGAATATTCCACCAGGTTACCTTGAGTGCGGGTAGAACATATTTGCCTGGTTTGAGCGGGATAACGGCACTCTTTTCCTGACGTACACCAAGTAGGCCATCCTGTCCGGACTGGTTATGAATCTCCGGTTGATCAGGATAAATTTTGAAATCCTTGAGATCCTGTACACCAATCTCCGGAAGTTGTTCACCGGTCAGACCATCTGCTTTGATCGAGATCACGCGGGTTACTGGCTCACCTGCCACCAGCTCCAAATCATTCCGCAACCACTTTTCACTGATCTGGAGATTTTTCGCCGGTAACCAGGTCCTGCCCCCATAGTCTGGGGGAATGGGTTTGATCTCAAGATTGATCGGACGTGAAAACCTGCGGATTGTACTGCTGTTACGTCCGAAAGGATCAAACAGATGCCGTGAGCGACGACTCACCAACCCGGTGAACACGATAGGCTCAATGGTAAATTTACCGCTTGCCTGCGGAAAAATCGCATAACGCCTTTGGAGGACCATGTATCGCCGACCGCCTCTCGAGGTCTCGAACTGTCGGTCTTCCAGTTTCTCAACAATAAATTTGCCACCCGAAATACGTGGCTCGGAAAGACTGGAATTGAAGGTATTGACCGAACGGAACAGCCGAATGGTATAGATAATCTGTGCCTGTACCCAGTTGTTGGTTGGTGAGGCCTCCACCTCAATGAAAATATCATCGTCTGGCTGTGCAGATGAGGGCCCCGCCACAGCATGCTTCACCGTGATTTGGATAGGTTGGCTTTGATCGTTACCGAATGAGATGGCAGGAATAGTCAGCACACCAACCCGTTTCGCCATGACTTCCACCAGCCATTCGGTACTGCTGGTGCTCTTGCCATTGATGATAGTAAGGTTGCTACGTTGCTGTTTCGAGAGAATTTCAAAGTCTTTGTCGAGTGGCGAGAAATCGGGGGTATCATCAACAGACCCGGTGGCCTGAAAAACGATGGTAAAGGAATCATTGAGAGAAACCACATCCCGATCAAGAGTTACCTTAATTGTCGCTGCGTGCACAACTCCTGCTAATCCGAGCAGAACAAGAAAATACAAAAAGATTTTAATCAGCCTCACCACTGTTGCCCCTTACTTTCCTCATCTTCCGGTGATTGTTCCACCTGTTGACGATACTGGTATTTGAACTTGCGGCGTAACAGACCACCCGGATCATCCGGGATGGCGCGCAGGGCCGCCTCAACGGCCTGCTGTTCTTCCTCACTGGAAGCGTCAGATCGTCCCTGATTCAATTGGCTCTCCTGTTGCTCCTCTTGCCTTGAATTCCCCTTCTGTTCACCCTGTTCCTTACCTGCAGCCTGATCTTTTCCTTTCTCACCTTCTTCACCTTTCTGTTCGGACTGTTGCTGATCTTTTTCGTTCTTTTCCAATTGCTGCTGGTCGTTCTGTTTACTGTCACTGGCCCGTGAACGTTCGCCTTTCTTATCTTCTCCACCACCTCCCTGTTCGGATTTATTTTGCTGATCATCCTGCTGTTTTTTGTTTTCTTTTTGCTGTTGCTTTTGCTCTTCCAAAGCCTTTTTCACTTGGTCGTAATTATACTGGGCGTCTTCAAATTCCGGTGATTTCTGCAATGCCTCTTTGTACTTTTCGAGTGCTTCCTCCAGTTTGCCCATTTTGGCCAGCGCATTGCCTTTGTTGTACAAAGCTTCAGCATCGTCCAGGCTTTCCCAACTCTTCAGTGCGGCTTCATAGTCTCCCGCCCTGTACTGTGCGCTCCCTTTCCATCGCGGATCTTCAAACAACCGGGCCGCTTTCTCATGCTCACCTTCTTCGAAGAGACGTTGTGCCTTCTGATCATGACGCAACCAAAGATCAGCAGCTTCTGTCTGTGGAGACCAAGCTGTGATTCCACTGGCGCAGAAGATGACGATCACCAGATAACCCTGTCGGAAAATATATGCTGCAAACGGGAGAATGAACAGAAGCAACCAAGGACCTGTCTCACGCCAAATATCGAACTGCAATTCGGTTTCAACCATTTCGCTCTTGAGCGGCTTACGATCAAACTGGATCGAGAGATGTTCCACATCCCGATCATCAAAGGTGTAGCGCTGATAGCTTCCACCCCCAGCCTTGGCCACACCCTCCAGTGCGTTCTCATTGAGCTTGGGCAGAACAATAGTGCCCGAAGCGTCTGTAAAATATCCGCCGCCCATTTCCGGGATCGGTGCGCCTTCTTCTGTACCGATACCCAGCACAAAGACACGATAGCCTTTCTTTTTCATTTCCGCTGCTGCGACCCCATCTCTGTCTGCATCCACACCGTCCGTGATCAGGAGAATATCACCTCGCAGGACACCAGCCTGTTTCAGCAGTTCACCAGCCTTCTTCATCGCTCGATCGGCACGGCTGCCCTGCCGAGGCATCAAGTCTGTCGATAGCGCATTGAGCTGAGACAAGATCGTGTTGGTATCGTCTGTCAGTGGCGTTACCGTATAGGCATCGGCAGCAAAAACCAATAATGACGTTTGTCCCTCTTTTCGCTTTTTCAGCAGATCGGCAACCTTATAGCGTGCCCTGGCCAGTCGGCTGGGCTTGAGATCGGTCGCATCCATCGAGCGTGAAAGATCCAGTGCGATGACTAAGGCTGACTGACTGTGATAGACGGGTTGTGGAAGTTTTTCCCAGACCGGTCCCGCAAGGGCGATGATGGCAAAAACACCAAGCAGACCAATAAGGATCCTCGGCCAGTGGTCACTGCGGTCTTCGCCACTGACCAGCACATAGGGCACTAATGCCTTGTCGATGACACCTGCCCAACCACCCTCCTCAACCGCTCTTCTGCCCATACGCCAGATTACCCAGGCGAGCGGTATCAGGGCCAAAAACCACAGGGGGCGTACAAAATGAAAATCTGGATGGATCAAATCAAGCATACGATCAGTGCCAGTAACAGGGCCAGACCTCCTGGCCAGTAAAACAGTGCTTTTTGTGGTCGATAGTGTTGAGGATCATGTTCCACCGGTTCCAGTTTATCCAAGAGTGCATAGATCTTTTCCAGTTCCTGGGTATCCCTCGCCCTGAAGTAACGCCCCCCGGTTTTTTCCGCGATCGCTCTGAGCGTCTTCTCATCCAGATCGCGAGAAGGGTTGATCCGCTGGACACCGAACAGGCTGCGTACCAGCATCTCGTCGGCACCGATGCCAATGGTATAGATCTTCAACCCCTCATGTGCTGCCAAATCAGCCGCATCAAGAGGTGCAATGGCACCCGCAGTGTTGGCGCCGTCGGTCACCAGGATTAGGACTTTTTTGATGTCTTTGTTTTTTGCCTTCGCCTTTCGAAGACGCTTCACTGCCAGACCGATGGCATCACCAATGGCCGTTGATTTTCCGGCCAGCCCCAACGCAGACTCTTCTAATAAGGTACGTACCGTTTTCCGATCGAAAGTCAGTGGGGCCTGGAGGTAGGCCCGTTCCCCGAAAAGAATCAATCCTATCCGATCACCAACACGTCGTTCGATAAAATCTCCGACCACTGCCTTGCTCGCTTCCAGACGATTGATAATGCCGCCGTTCATTTCAAAATCTTCCTGCTCCATGCTCAAGGAAAGATCCACTGCAAGCATCAGATCGCGACCACTGGCCGGAATCTCAACCGTATCGCCGATCCATTGTGGACGTGCTGTAGCCACAATCAACAGAAACCAGGCAAACAGCGCCAGCCAGAATCTGAATCTGTTCGTCTCCGGTCGATTCGCCCGGGCTCCCAGCGATCGCAAATCATCAAGTAAAGGCACCCGAAGTGCAGCACTACGACCACTTTCCACTGGTGGCAGAAGTCGCCTGACAAACCACGGCAGCGGTAACAGCAAAAACAACCAGGGCCACTGAAACTCGATCATGGCAGGGCCTTGATCCAATCCCTGCAGAGATCGATCAACGCCTCTGCATCCACTTTCGCTTCTTTTTGATAGGGTGCCGTGACCAATACCCGCCCGGGACCTTGCGTAAAGCCCTTGTCCTGGCTGTTTTTGTCGAGAAACTTGAGCCACTCATCACCGGTCAGAGATGCTGTTTCACTGCGCGGATAAAGACTGATACTGACCCGGCGCAAGAGCGCCGAGAGTTCTTCGATCAGTTTTCGTTTGTTCCCTGATTGCTGATATTCCTGCCGGATTTGCTCCAGTTCCTTGAGTGCTTGTATTTTGGCTGAACGTTCTCTTGCCAGCCAACGTTTCCGCAACCCCATAGCAAGTAATACCAAGAAAACGAACAGCAACAGAAGCATCCAATAACCAATGGCCGGCGGCCACCAGGATACCGGCTCTGGCAGGTGAATATCGCGAAGATCGAGGTGTTCAGTGGGCATTATTGCTCAATTTCCGGATTGGATCGTCAGTTGTCATACAGGGAATAACCGGCATCCTAAATCGTCTTCCCATCTGTTCGATGAAACCAATCCTTTGCTGAAACCGTTTCTGGTATTTTTCCAGTAGCTGATGGTTATGTGTATCGATCAGCAACTCTTGATCATGGTTTATGAAGTGCAGGATCCTATCAGGCGGCAACGCTTCTTCCAGGGGGTCGTGGATCGGAAGCATGATGATCTCGCAATGCCTGGTCAGCCTTGCCATCTCTGTTTCCGCCTGCTCCAGACCGCGAAAGTCACTCAGCATATAGATAAGACTGCCAGGACGTACGAGCTTACTGAGCCGCCTGACTGCCGATACTAGATCGGGCTGTCCCCCAACTTCCCCGGATTGCTGTCCCCAGCCCGGATGATGCACGAGATGGTTGATGAGTTTCAGTACAGCAGGCTTGCCCTGCGCGGGTTTTAGTTCATGATGATTCTCTTCAGAAAAAATCATACCACCGATCCGATCACCCTGACTGATGGCATTCCAGGCAATCAGGGCTGCAACCCTGGCTACAAAAACCGACTTGAATACACCACGAGTTGCAAAAAACATGGGGGCACGGTAGTCAACCCAGACAAAGATCGGTCGTTCACGTTCTTCACGAAACAGTTTGGTATGAGGTTTCCCTGTCCTCGCAGTCACACGCCAGTCCATATTACGGATTTCATCACCCGGCTGGTAGATGCGTGACTCATCGAACTCCATCCCCCGGCCCTTGAGAACTGAAGTATAACCGCCACTCTGGACAGCTTTAGGACTTTGTGGACGCTTGCGAAGCGCTTTGACCCCACTATTGAGTGCGATCAGTTCAGAAACAGTGACTTGAGCCGGTGAAGCCATGGATCAGGGTACGGCGATGCGGGTTACCAGCGCTTCGATTACGGCATTGGCATCCATACCTTCTGCCTCTGCCTCATAATCCAAGATAATACGATGGCGAAGGACATCAGCAACTACCGCCTGTACATCTTCCGGGCCAACATAGTCCTTACCATCAAGCCAGGCATGGGCTCGGGCACAGCGATCGAGACTTATGCTGGCCCGAGGACTGGCACCCCATTGCAACCAGCGTTTCAGATCCTTCCCGTATCCTTCGGGCTGTCGGGTCGCCAAGATGAGTTGTAAGAGATATTGCTCAATATTGTCTGCCATATGGATAGCGAGTACTTCCTTGCGTGCATCGAAAATAGTCTGCTGACTGATCACATTCTGACGAGTCAGATCCTCTCTCCCGTCTGCCTCTTCACTGGCTTCTTTTCTTGCCAGTCGCAGTATTTCCTGCTCATCTTCGCTGGAAGGGTAATCCACCGTGACATGCATGAGGAAACGATCAAGCTGGGCCTCCGGCAAAGGATACGTTCCTTCCTGTTCGATAGGGTTCTGGGTCGCCATGACCATAAACAGTTTGGGCAGATCGTAGGTCTGTTTACCTACTGTGATCTGACGCTCGGCCATCGCTTCAAGCAAAGCGGACTGGACTTTGGCCGGTGCACGGTTGATTTCGTCGGCCAGGACTAAATTGTGAAAAAGCGGCCCTGGCTGAAATTCGAAGCGTCCTTCCTGGGGCCGGAAGATCTCGGTACCGGTCAAATCGGCCGGTAACAGATCAGGCGTGAACTGCACGCGGTGGAAACTGCCATCGATACACTCGCCCAATACCTTGACGGCGCGCGTTTTTGCCAATCCTGGTGCTCCTTCCACCAGAAGATGGCCATCTGCCAGCAAGGCAATCAGCAGACGGTTAATCAGTTTATCCTGCCCGATAATTTGTTTCCGGACCTGTGTTTCAAGTAATTTTATCTGATGATGAGGCATAAGTACCCGTACGTTGTTTTTGTTCTACCGGCTATATGGATAGATTGAAATTTAAAAAGTTCATGATCAATATCAAGCTTCAGGAGAGATTCAGAGTATTGAAATTTGTGAGTCTTACCCCTTGCTCCTGCAACAAATGTTTCAGATCAGGATCAGAGATCGCTCTGAACTCTTCGACACATTCATAATCATCAGGCAGCGAATCGTCACCCTGCCAGGGTGATGTCGCAGGGTGACAATACAATTCGCTTATACCTGGAGGGAGGTTCGACACAAATCGATTTACTCGCTCGGGGGTCATATGACCACTTTCGTGCAAACCAAATATGAAATCATTCGTTCTGATTCCTTTTCGCGACAAACGTTGCCTCATCCCCGTAAACCGTGGCACGGAAAGCAGCCAGGCGAACAAACGTTGAACAAGCTTATCCCGCTGTGCATGCCAGGAATATCTCCAGTGTTCCTGCGGTAACCTGACCGTACGGATACCATATTCAGGGGCCATTTCCGCGAGCAGGCCGATGACTGTAGGATGCTGGTGAAAGTGATGATGCCCGTCAACATGACTGAGAGGCAGGCCAGTATCCAGAAAAAGTTCTATCTGGGCACGTATTTCTGCCTCGACCTGTTGCTTCACTTTTTTTTCAAAAAAAAGACGTACCCCAATCTTGACAGGCTCGATCAGAAATCGACCTTTGTCATCAGTCAGATCGGGTAGCTGTTCCGGTTGTAGAGCGGGACGGCCATCCATCAAAACCAGATGTAATCCAACTCCCAGGTTGGGTAGTTTCTTCGCACGCCGAACTGCATCCTCGACGGCGGGGGCCGTTACCATCAAACTTGTATTGGTCAGTACTCCATGGCGATGCCCTGTCTCAACCGCCTCATTAACCCATTCCGAAAGACCAAAGTCATCCGCTGTTACGATCAGGATTTTTTTGTTCTGCTGCCTGCCATGTGCAGGATTACTGTCCATTGTGGGCGATCTGCTCTATAACAAAAAAATTGTAGATGTTAGTCTATCGTGTTGACAAATCAAATGGGATTCCCAAACGTGTCGAATGAAACAATGATCTGGCTATCTGGAGTGGGATGGTTCTTTGTTCTGATCACAAGTGCTTCCGTCATCTACTTGCTGATTGCACTGTATGCCATTGTCAGATCGGATTTCAATCATCGTCCGAGCACGGGTTTCACTCCTCCGATCACG
>Ga0256841_1000260_pt1 | contig 57664 bp, 48 predicted proteins | sample 356308metaG_FD_185971 | JGI IMG/M metagenome (GOLD analysis project Ga0256841, IMG submission 185971) | Hydrothermal vent microbial communities from Mid Atlantic Ridge, Atlantic Ocean - 356-308 | ecosystem: Environmental > Aquatic > Marine > Hydrothermal vents | place: Atlantic Ocean: Mid... | reverse complement strand
CTCCTGAAAAGCACGCTGGGTGAATTCTTCGAGCTTGATTTTTTTCATCTTGCAAACCTCGCAAATTGAGATGCGCCGGTGCCGGTCGGCATGCAGATGGCTCAGCCGGCCGGCACGGCACAGGGTTCGAATATTAAGGTGCCGGGATCTCGGACGGCATGACCTGTTTCACGAAGATGAACTTTCCCTTTTCGACTTCGATGATGGTGACCGACTTCTGGGGAACCCGGATACCCTTGGGGTAGTTGATGGTGCCGGTGACGCCTTTGAAACCCTTGGTCGCCGCAAGCGCCTTTCTCACCGCCTGGGGATCGGCCGTGCCGGCGTTTTTCACTGCATTGACAATCAGTTTGAAGGCGTCATAGCCCAGGGCGGCGAACCCGTTTTCAGGTCCGTGGCCGAACATTTTCTTGTAACTGTTCACAAAAGGCCGCGCACCCTGGGAGTCCAGCGCCACATGCGTGGTGAAATAGACATCTGTGGCGGCGGCCGGACCGGCGACCTTTGCCAGCAGCGGGGTGTCATAACCGTCTCCGCCAACGATGGGTGTTTTAATGCCCATGTCGCGCACCTGTTTCACGATAGTGCCGATATCATCGGGTCCCGACGATATAAACAGAATATCGGGCAGCGCTTTTTTGGATTTCAAACTGGTGATCTGCGCCCTGAAGTCCGTATCGCCGGTCTGATAGGTGGCCTTGGAGATGATGGCCCCCCCCAATCCACCAAAGCGGTCGCAGAAATAACGCTGCAGCAGGTAAGTGTAGTCCATGGCCTTGTCGTACAGCACCCAGACGGAGCGTGCCCGCAGGTCGTTGTAGGCATACTCCGCGGCGGCGGCGGCCTGCACATTGTCGCCGAAAGGCTCGAGGAACAGACAATTACCCACCTCGTTGGGCAGGGCGGGAGATGTTGCGCCGGATGAGACGAAGGCCACGCCGGCACGCTGGGCGGCCGGTGCTGCCGCCAGCACCATGGTGGTATCGGACAGCCCGGTAAGGGCGCTGACCCCCTTGCCCAGAATCTCCTCTGTAACCGTTGCCAGGGTGGCCGGATCGGATTTGCCGTCTCTGACAATAATCTCGACCTTCTTTCCCAGCACCCCGCCGGCGTCATTGATCTCTTTCAGGGCCAGTTTGACGCCGTTTAAAGAGGGTTGGTCCAGAGATGCCTGCGAACCCGTCAGGTTCTCGACGACCCCAATCTTGACGGTGTCGGCGCCGGCGACGGCGGTGAACAAAAACAGGCCGGCCATAGCCAAGGCCATTGTGAAAAAGCTGATCCCTTTGCGCATAATTTCCTCCTTTTGGGTTGGATGAACATTGCCCTCCGGCTGCATCGCAGCAGAATGCCCGGGGATGCACTGGTGGTCTTGGATTTAGTCATCTGCCGCTTGAACCTGTCCGGCATCACCTCCCCTCAGGTCTTTCCGGGGTCCGCTCACGGGGATTTTCGGCGGGAGAAAGCGGCCGCACGCTGCAGCAGAGTCCAACTGAATTCCCTGTCTCCCATGACGCCATCAGGTCGGAATATGATCACCAGCATGAACACAGCGGCAAAGAGGATATAGCTGATGCCGTAGACTGCAATTCTGTTTTCAAAACCCCGCAAGAGCTCCAGCAGTATGGTAAAACCGGCAGCGGAGATAACGGAGCCCGTTACACTGCCCATACCGCCCACGACCATCATGATGATGATGAGCAGGGTCAGCCACAGGTAAAAGCTGCCGGGCGACACCACACCGATCAGATTGGCCCACAGGGAACCGGCGATACCGGTAAAAAAGGCGCTGACCACGAAGGCCAGCAAGCGGATGCGCGGGGCGTTGATACCGATACTCTGAGCGGCCAGATCATGTTCCCGCACGGCCAGCATGCTCCTGCCGTGCGGTGATTTCACGATCCGCAAAACCACGCAAATCGTCACCAGCGCCGCCGCCCCCGTCCACCATAAGTTGGTATATGCCGGAAGCGCGGAGATACCCCGTCCGCCCCGGGTCACCGACATCCAGTTTTCGGCGATCACCTTGACGATGATCAAAAAGCCTAGTGTGGCGACGGCCGCAAATACGCCCTGCAGCCTGAGGATGACGATGCCGACCAGAAAGGCGACCACGGCGGCCAGGACGCCGGCCAGGACCATGGCCGGCAGCAATCCGGCCTGTATGGTGCTCAGCCAGTGGGGCAATCCCGTCAGCCAGCGCTCTTTGAGTCCGGCCGGCAGCGTCAGAACCGCGGCAACGTACGCCCCGATGGACATGAATCCGATCTGTCCCAGAGAGGAAATCCCCATGATCCCGTTGGAGAGGTTCAGGCTAACCGTCAAGATGACATAGATCATCATCAGGTTGGCCACGCGGCGATCGTAGTGGCTGCCGTACATCTCCAGCAGGCAGATGCCGAGAAAAAACAGCCCGATGGCCGCAAGCGTATAAAATGATCGCCTTTCCGGACGCATTTCAGATTCTCCTCTCCATGGCTTTTGCACCCAGTATGCCCTGCGGCCGGATGAGCAGGATAAAAATCAGCAGCACGAACACGAAGGCATCCCGGTATCCCTGAAAGTCCGGCGGCAGCAGCGCTATGAGAAACACCTCCGCGAATCCCAACACATAACCACCGATGACCGCCCCGGGAATACTGCCGAAACCACCGATCACGGCCGCCACGAAGGCCTTGACCACCGGGATAAATCCCATCAGCGGGTAGATTTTCCCGGCCCGTGCACTCCACAGGAGGCCGGCCAGCCCGGCGAACAGCGAGCCGATAAAAAAGGCGCTGACGATCACCCGGTTGAGGTGGATGCCCACCAGGTGGCTGGCCGTCAGGTCGTCGGCCACGGCCCGCATGGCGATTCCCATGGTGGTTCTTTTGATGAACAAGGCCGTCAGCAGGAGGATGGTGAGGGTCAAAATCACCGTAACAACATCAATCTTGCTGATCAGTGTGGAATAGATGCTGAAGGTGGGATGGCTGAAATTTAAAATGCCGAAGGGGCGGGTGTTGGGGCCGAAGAGCAGGATGGCACCATTTTCCAGCAGCACCACCACGGCAAAGGAAGTCAGCAGGGTGGTCATTTCCGCACTGCCCCGCAGCGGCCGGTAGCATACCCGTTCCATGATAATGCCGGCAACACCGCTGATGGCCACACCCGCCAGAATCGCCACCCAACCAGGCGCGCCGGCGTCCCATATCATCAGAATGGCGTAGGATCCGATCATCATCAAATCGCCGTGGGCGAAATTGATCAGGCGCAGGATGCTGAACACCATGGCCAGGCCGATGGTCACCAGCGCGTAAATGCTTCCCAGGCTCAGCGCATTTAAAAATTGTTGAAAAAAATAGGCTGTCGGCGACATTCAGCCTCCCAGATATGCGTTTTTCACGCGCTCGTTATTCTTCAGGGCCGCACTCGGACCCTCCAGCGTGATCCTGCCGGTTTCGATCACGTACCCCCTGTCGGCGATCTCCAGTGCGCGGCGCGCGTTCTGTTCCACCAGCAGCACCGTGGTGTTTTCGTTTTTAAGGGCGGCAATGACGTTGAAAATCTGATTCACCAGCACCGGTGCAAGGCCCAGCGAGGGTTCATCGAGGATGAGCAGTTTCGGCCGGCTCATCAGCGCACGGCCGATGGCCAGCATCTGCTGCTGCCCGCCGCTTAATGTACCGCCCGACTGCTCCAGGCGGCTTTTCAGGTCCGGGAAAAGGGAGAGCACCCAATCAATGTCCGCCCGGACCGCTTTGCGGTCACGCCGTTGCACCGCGCCCATGGTCAGGTTTTCATGTACCGAAAGGCTGGCAAAGATCCGCCGTCCCTCTGGGCACAGCGAGATCCCCAGCCGCACCGTCTGGTAAGCCGAAAGCTTCTCCACCTGCCTGCCGCAATATTTTATCTGCCCTTTCCTGGGTTTCAGCAGGCCGGCGATGGCCATCAGCGTGGTGGATTTGCCGGCGCCGTTGGACCCGATGATGGTGACCGTCTCACCCGCTGCCACCCTGAAGCTGACGCCGTGCAGCGCCTGGATATTGCCGTAAAACACCTCGAGGCCCGTAACCTGCAGCATTTTACCGGTCCCCCAGATAGGCATCGATGACTTCCGGGTTGCGCTGAATTTGAGCGGGCGTACCCTCTGCCACCAGCCTCCCGTAGTTCAGCACCTGCACGGTTTCACACAAGGGCATCACCAGGTTCATGTTGTGCTCGATCAGGATGATGGTCAGACTGAACCGGGCTTTCAGCTCCAGGATGAGGTCCAAAAGGTCCTGGGTTTCCTTGGGATTCATCCCGGCGGCCGGCTCGTCGATCATCAGCAGCCTGGGCCCGGCGGCAAGGGCCCTGGCAATCTCCAGCCGGCGCTGATCACCATAGGCCAGATTCATGGCCCGCCGTTCGGCCTGCTGTTCCAGGCCGAATACGGACAACAGATGCCGGGCGCGGTCCTGCAGCTTTTTCTCGTCCCTCAGGAATGCGCGCGTCCTGAAAAGCGTGGATGCAAATGAGGGGCGGCGGCGAATCTGGCAGCCGGCAACGACATTGTCCAGCACAGAGAGCCGGCCAAAAAGACAGATATTCTGAAACGAACGGGTGATCCCCTGCCTGGCAATCCGGTAGGGTTCCCAGCGCGTAATATTCCGGCCATTGAAAAAAACACGCCCTGTATCGGGTCGGATGAAGCCTGTAATCAGGTTGAAAAGCGTGGTTTTGCCGGCCCCATTGGGCCCGATGATCCCCAGAATACGCGACGCTTCGAGGTTGAGCCGGTAATTTTCAAGCGCCTTCACCCCACCGAAAGAAACGGACAGTGCATCAATTTTCAGCAGAAAATCAGTCCCCACTGCGATCAGCCTCCTAGGCCCCCATGGTAACAGCCGATGCGCACAACCGGCCAACGCCATTCCCGTTAGCCGGGATTTAAAAAACTGGCAAAAACTGGCGCGGAAAATAGCATCTATGCATTCTAAGGTCAACCACCGCACGATAACCGTTGCCGGCGGTCATAAAGGGATGAAAACAGTTGGCAGCCAAAGGGAAAAAGTATATGCTCAAATCCGTCAATTACACCAATTTCTTTGCCGTCTCTACCGGAGGAGCCATGCAAACACCCCGGCCCGTCAGCTACACCATCCGAATCGAGCCCGATCTGCAGGCCTTTGATTTTGCAGGCGAGGTTTTCATCGAAATCCATTGCCCGCAGCCGGCCCGGCGCATCCGGCTGAATATTCTGGATATCGCCGTATGGCATTGCGAGGCGCAGCAAGGCGCTGACCGGTTTACATGCGCCTTCCAGGTAGACCCGTCCGATGAGACACTGAACCTTTTATTGCCGCGCGATGTCAGCGGGAAACTGACCGTGCGCATCCGTTACAGCGGGAAAATCAACGACAAGATGGCCGGATTTTACCGCAGCGCCTATCCGCACGACGGGCGCAGCGAACACATCGCCGTCACCCAGTTCCAGGAAAGCGATGCACGCCGCGTATTTCCTTGCTTCGACCACCCGGCCCAAAAGGCCACTTTCGATATCACCCTGCACATCGATGAGGGCCTCACCGCCGTATCGAACATGGATGTTGCGGCCGCAAAATCCGCCGGCAACGGAAAGCGCCGGGTCACTTTCCGGCGCACGCCGAAAATGTCCACCTACCTGGTGTTCATGGGCGTCGGACGGTTTGATTTCACCACCGACCGTAAAGACCGGCGCGTGCGCGTGGCCACCGTACCGGGCCGAATCGCTTATGCCGAAAGCGGCCTGGATTTCGGGCGCAAGGCGCTGGCGTTCTGCGAAGACTACTTCGGCATCGACTACCCCCTGCCGAAAATGGACCTGCTGGCGATCCCCGATTTTGCCTTCGGAGCGATGGAGAACTGGGGGGCCGTCACTTTTCGCGAAAACCTCCTGCTGGATTACCCGGGCGTAACCTCTCTGACCGGCAAGACGCGTATTTTCGAGGTGGTGGCGCACGAAATCACCCACCAGTGGTTCGGCAACCTGGTCACGCCCGCCGACTGGAAATTTCTGTGGCTTAACGAAAGCTTCGCCACCTACTTCGGATACGGCACGGTTCATCACTACTTCCCCCAATGGCTTACCTGGGAGCAGTTTCTGCTGAGCCAGACGGCCAGCGCCATGGTTCGCGACGGCCTGAACGAAACTTTCGCCATCGAAATCCCGGGCGGCGAACACGTGGTGATCAACACCAGCACCGCACCGATCATCTACAGCAAGGGCGGCAGCATTCTGAGACAGATCGAGGGCCATATCGGGCCGCAGAACTTTCGCAAAGGCCTGCAGCGCTATCTCGAAACCCATGCCTACGGAAACGCCGCCAGCCAGGATCTCTGGCAGGCGCTGGAGCAGACGTCCGACCAGCCGGTGGCATCCATGATGAAACGCTGGGTGTCCCAGCCCGGATTCCCGCTGGTCGAGGTTCGGCGAAAGGGCGGCAAACTGCTTCTGACCCAGCAGCGTTTCACCTACCTGCCGACGGCATGCGAGTCGGTCTGGCCGATCCCGCTGCAGGTAGCGTTTTTCGATGCCAAGGGCAAGCGGCAGACCCGCGCGCTGCTCATGGAAGGCCGGCAGGCCGAAATCGACATCGGTGAAAATGTCGCCGCCTACAAGGTGAACCCGGAACAGACCGGATTTTACCGGGTCAGCTACCTGGACCACCGGAACCTCGAGGCGCTGGGAAAACTTTCCGCCGGCGGGAACCTGGGCAGCCCGGATCGCTGGGGACTCGAAAACGACCTTTTCGCATTGCTCAAACGCGGCGACCGGTCCCTTGCAAATTACCTTGAATTTCTGGGCCACTACCGCGGGGAACGCGCCTACCTGCCCATGGTGAGCATGGTCTTTCACCTGCTGGAAATCTTTCTGGTCGTCCCCCACCGCCGCGGCGAGGTTTGCAAAATCGCCGGGCCGCTGATCGACGGCGTGCTGGCGCAAATCGGCTTTCAGCCGCACCCGGACGAACCCTACGGAACTTCACTGCTGCGCGACCCACTGCTGTGGCCGGCCGTGGTTTTCGGCTCGGGCACTGCGGCCGACGCCGGACAGGAGCTGTTCGAGAAGCTGCGCCAGGGCCATGGTATCGCAGCGGACATCATGAAGGGCGTGATGCAGATCGCCGCCGCCTGCGGGGACATGGACACCTATGCATGGTTCGTCCGGCGCATGGAAACCACGGACAGCGAACACGAACGCCTCAATATTCTGGCGGCCCTGGGCTGCTTCCGCCAGCCGGACTGCATCGCAGCGCTGAAAGATTTCATCCTGGAAAAGGTGCCGGCACGCAACAAATTCATCCCGGTGGTGTCCCTGGCATCCAACCCGGAGGCGGTGCCCGGCCTGTGGGAGTGGTTCGTGGCGCGCCTGGGCGACTTCGAAAAATTCCACCCCATGTTTTTCGAGCGTGTCATCGCCGCTATCGTGCCCGTCGCTGGGCTGGAAGCCCCGGATGCGGTCCGGGAGTTCTTCACGCAGTACATGGAAACGCACCCCCAGGCCGAAGATGTCATTAAGCTGTCGCTGGAAAAAATGGAGATCAATCTGGCGCTGCGCAACCGCTGCCGATAGCCTGACAACCGCTTGACCTGTGCGGCAGCATGATTATTATGCGCTGTGGACAGGAGCAGAAAACCGTGTACCTGCTGCCATACAGGCCCACCACCCGGAACCGCGCAGATGCGAGGCCGGATTGCCTTCCACCCGAAATGCAGGGCCGCGGGGCCGGCGGCAGGCTGCGGTACGGCAGCTTTTTAAGGAGTGTGACTGAGCATGTGTGAACAGAATGTCTACCTGATCGAACCCGATGGCGAAAAACTGGTCATGGAATCGGTGGATACCGTAAAACCGGAGGGCGACGGCCTGGTGCTGACCAACATCTTCGGTGAGCAGAAATTCATCGATGCCGGCATCCACTCGCTCTACCTGAACGACAGCCGCGTGGTGCTCAAGGCGCACTAGCCGCCACCGAGCAGATTGACGGGCGCCTTTTCCGTCCTGTGCCGTTTAAAACGGCCTTTGCCTGGTCAGGCCGTTTCGATGTACGCCGCGGCCTCGCGCCCCAGTTCGCGGATGGCCTGTTCGCGCAGCTTGTATTTCTGGATCTTTCCGCTGGCCGTGGATGGATATTCGTCGGTAAACAGGAAGAACGCGGGGATCTTGTGGTAGGCGATCCTGTCTTTGCAAAAGGCCCGCAATTCCTCGTCCGAGGATGACGCCCCCGGCTTCAACTGGATGTAGGCGGCCACTTCTTCACCGTACTTTTCGCTGGGGACGCCCACGACCTGCACGTCCCGGATCTTGGGATGCGTGTACAGGAACTCCTCGATCTCACGGGGATATATGTTTTCACCACCCCGGATGATCATGTCCTTGATACGGCCGGTAATTTTGCAGTAGCCGTTTTCATCCATGACGGCCAGATCGCCGGTATGCAGCCAGCCGTCGCCATCGATGGCGCTGGCCGTTTCCCCGGGCATGTTGAAGTAACCTTTCATGATATGGTAGCCCCGGCTGCAGAGTTCGCCCTGCACGCCGCGCGGCAGCTCTTGGCCGCTTTCCGGGTCCACGATTTTCACCTCGACACCGGCCAGCGCCCGGCCCACCGTCGTCACCCGCAGTTCCAGCGAGTCTTCCGGCCGCGTCTGGGTGATAACGGGTGACGCCTCGGTCTGGCCGTAGGCAATGGTCATCTCGGAAGCACCCATTTTACCGACCACCTGTTTCATGACTTCTATGGGACAGGGCGACCCGGCCATGATCCCGGTGCGCAGCGTGGAGGTGTCGTAATGGTTGTTTTTCATCTCCTCCAGTTCGGCGATAAACATGGTCGGCACGCCATGCAGGGCCGTACACTTCGAGGCTTGCACCGTTTCCAGCACGTCATCGGCCCGGAAGGCGACCACCGGTGACATGGCGGCCGCCGAAACCACGCAGGTCAGTGTTCCCAGCACGCATCCGAAACAGTGAAAGAACGGGACCGGAATACAGAGATTGTCCTTGGGGGACAGCTTCATGCAGGCGCCGATGCTCTTCGCGTTGCCGATAATGTTGGTGTGGCTGAGCATCACGCCCTTGGGAAACCCGGTTGTGCCGGAAGTGTACTGCATGTTGATGGTGTCATTGGGCTGCAGCGTGTTCTGCCGCTGCATCAGGGCCTCGTCCGTAATCCCGGCGCCCATTTTCATGACATCATCCCAGCTGTACATGCCGGGCCGCTTTTCCCTGCCGATGAGAATGACATTTTTCAGCCGGGGAAGTTTTGCGGACACCAGCCTGCCCGGTGGGCAGTCTTTCAGCTCCGGGCACACATCCTCGATCACCCGGATATACTCGTCCGGCTCCCGGACACCGCCGATCATCACCAGGGTTTCGGCCTCGGACTGCTTCATCAGGTATTCCAGTTCGAAGCTGCGGTAGGCCGTGTTCACCGTCACCATGACGGCCCCCATCTTGCCGGTGCCGAACTGCGTGTAGAGCCACTCGGGGACATTATTCGACCAGATGGCCACCTTGTCGCCCTTTTCGATCCCCAGGGCCATGTATCCTTTGGCCACCTGGTTGCAGATATCCCGGAACCGGCGATAGCTGTGGTCGATCCCGAGCCGGTGGTATCTGACGGCCGGACGGTCGCCGAACTGCTGCGCCACGATGTCCACAAGCTGTCCGATGGTTGTCCGCCCCACTTCGAATTCCGGTAACTGCATTACGCACCTCCCCAGATGAAAAAAAACCGCCAGGCCCGGTCGGCAATCCCCGGCCGGAGGGGCGCCTCTGTCCTGCAAAAGAGGATTTCCCTATCACCGATAACCGGGCAATGCAAGCCTTGAATCCATGTGCCGGAACACAGCCGCAGGGCCAAGGCAGGCCAGCTATAGCAGACCCAAAAATGGAACGATGCGTTAAGGTATACTCTGAGCAAAAAGGAGGAGCCGATGAGCAAGAGAAAAAGATACCGCAAAGACTTCAAAGCAAACGTGGTGCTTGACGCCCTGAAAGGCCAGAAAACTGTCAATGAGCTGGCGAAAGAATACGGAGTCCACCCGAACCAGATTGGTCAGTGAGATAAAAAGCTGATCAAGGAATCATCCGAAATATTTGCCCATAACCGCGACCGTGATAGCCATGTCCATGAAGCGGGAAAAGAGCGCCTGTATCGATATGTTTTAGTATCAGCGATTAAGCTTATTTTGGCGGCCGGTATACTTGGCAGCATTTCATTATATATGATACCTTTGAGTATCATAGTCTCATTTATCAGCATTTTCTTTGCTTTTATGGTCTGGCATTTTCGAGGCAACATGTATCGTATTCTCGGCCTGCTGGGTATAGCGAGTTTGTTGAAAAGGATAGCCAACCTTGAAGCATGGGGTTCATATGCCACTATCGATTGGGGACTAGATTTAATCCTTGTTTATATCCCTGGAATTCTGATCGTAATATTGGCCTATTACATAGGGATTAAGGTGTTTCCATATTACGGCTTCTGGGGTCTCTTGCAAGAAGATAAATTCAACCTCAGCGCATAATCAGGTAGCCGGGAACCTTTCACCCCAGTCCCCACACCCGCGATCAATGGGTCCGCCGCCGCAGGAGCCCCGGAAACCGCGGATGCAGGGATGTGTTTCCCCGCTACAGCACCCGCCGCCTGCGGGCGCATTGTCCCGGAAGACCGGTTTTGCCGGGCCGCGTTATTGCCGGGAGATCGTGACGCTGAGGGCTTCACGCCGGACTTTGGCGCCCTGCCTGAGCACCAGGGCGATGCCGTTGGGGCCCAGCGGCATGACGCCCAGCGAAAAGCCGCTCTTTCCGGCCGGCACGCTTTTTTCACGGTAGGGTGCATAAGCGATCAGTTTGACCGGCCAGATCTCCTTGGTCAGCACACCGCCGGGGGTGATGGTGTCGGCAGGCGGGGCATTGAGCATTTTGGGGTCCAGGCCGGCAAACATGAAACCGCCGTTGACGCGGCCGCCCAGTAAGTAGCGGGTTTTCTGCCAGTCGATGGTAAGCGGCATGCCGCTCTTGTTTTTCACCGTCAGGCGGAAGGCCGTATAGTAATGCTTTCCGCCTTTGACGGGCTGCAGCTCAATCTCGTATGCGGTTTTGGCCAGATGCTGCGCCGGCGGTGTGCTGTGCCAGATCTTAGGGGCCTGCACGGCGCATCCCCACGCCAGCGGGCCGGCTGCGACCAGTATTGCCGTGATCAGCTTTTTCAAGATCTCTCCTCCTTTTTGTAACGCCCTTTCACCGGCTCACGCGCAGCCTGGCGCCGGGTTTGAGCACTGTTTTTAGGGACATGCCGTTCAGGCGCCGCAGCGTATCCACCGAAATGCCGTACCGCCGTGCAAGTCCGTAAAGGGTCTCGCCGCGCCGCACCGTATGATAGTGCACGGTCTTTTTCCGTGTGGCCTTTTTCAGGGATCTTTTGGGGTGCGGTGCATCAGCACCCCGCCGTGTTGCCCGTTTTGCGGGCTTTTCGGAAAGCACGGCAGGCGCCTCGTCCCGCGTTTCGCTTCTCCCCTTGGCAGCGCTTCCTGCCGCCGCGGCCCCCGCCTTTTGCTTCCGCCCTTCACCGTCACGCTGCAGCTCAGCCGCCAGCTTGTATGCCACGTAGTACTTGTTGATGTTGGCCACGTAATCCACGGTTTCGCGGCCGATGTAGCGCGCGGCCACGTTTTCCACATTGAAAAACCACCTGTTCGGGTCAACGCCCATACGCGCTCCTTGGCGCCGCAGCCGGGATATCCTAGCCGGGCCGGCATTGTAAGCCGCCCAGGAAAAATACACGCGGTCGACCGGAGTAATGGCAGGGTCGTTGAAATAGCTGTGGCGCAGGTAGTTCAGATATTTCACCCCGGCATGAATGTTGTTTTCCAGGCGCTCGATATGCCGGATATTGACGGTCTTGTCGGCCGCGGTCCGGGGTTTGATCTGCATGACCCCGATGGCGCCGGCCGGACTCCTTTTGGTCTGTTGGAGCCCTGATTCCTGGTAAGCCTGAGCGGCGATGGCCAGCCAATCGAACCCGTAACGCTGTCCATATTTCTTAAACAGCGCCGTCATCTGCTGCAGCCGGCGCCGGTCCTTTCGATTCAGCGGGTTTTTCACCCAGTTGGTGTTGCGGTAGTAGCGTTTAAAGAGCATATTGCCCAACAGCGTGCCCTTTTTATTTTTGCGGACATAGGCATCCAGGCTGGCGCGCAGTTTGGGATTGTTTTTCCTGACGGCCCAGGCAATGCGCCCGCCGGTATGCACAGCCAGGTTCTTATAAACCACGATATCGGGCAGCACCTGGGCCCACAGGCCGGCGATATGGCTGTCGACGACGGTAATTCCGACAACACCGGCATTCACCATTTCCAGAATATCCTCGGTGGCCAGATGGCTTTCGGCCGGTGCGATGCCCACGCCTTTGCAGCCGGCGGCTTTGAATTGGTGGTTCAGTTCCTCAAGGTGCGCAATATAGCTCGACCCGCGGCGCACGTAAATCTTTTGGCCGCAGAGGTCTTTTAGTGCATGCAGCTGCTTGACTTTGCGGTTGGTCACCACGATTTCGCTGACCCCGGTGAGATAGGGCGCGGTGAAGCTGACCAGCCGCCGGCGCGTTTTGGTGATGGTCAGGCCGGCGGCGGCGATGTCGCCGCGGCCGGCAGCCAGATCTTTGAGCAGGCGGTCGAAAGACGTGGGGATGAAAATCAGATGCGTACGGCGGGTGCGGTTCTTGACGTTGCGGTTCAGGAAGTTTTCATAACCGTGCAACAGTTCGTATTCGAACCCCACGGGCTTTGCCATATCGAAAAAAAAGTTGGTCCTGGAATAGCTGACCAGCACACGGATGCGGCGTTTCTTCTGCAGCGCCGGCAGGTCGCCTCTAAAGGCCTGCCGGATATGTTTCAGCAGTTGGTGGCTGAGCGGCTTGCCTTCCCTATCGGCAGCGCCGGCCCTCTGCGTGGCGGCACCGGCGGCGCCCATCAGCAGTACAAGGCCGCAGAACCATAGCAGGGTGTTTTTCAATCGTCGCTGAATTGCATTCATTCCCGGCTTTCCCGGTGCCCGTCGGTTGGCGGCACACTCCTCTCCTGGGCGATGAAGCGGCCCACCAGCGATGCGATCAGCACGGCCAGATAGAACTGTCCGATGACCGCCTCTACAATGGTCAGCGCATAAGCACGGTCCGTAAGGGGCGTGATATCGCCGTATCCCAGGGTCGTTAACGTCGTAAAACTGAAATAGAGGTAATCGAAGCGCTGAATGCTGCCGCCGCCTGACTTCAGGCTCACGGAACCGGGGTGCCAACTTTCCAGCAATCCGTAGGCCAGCGCCCAGATAATGCCCAGCACCAGGTAGACCACCAGGGCGGCGCTGATTACGTTGACCGTCACGCGCTTGGTGTGGATGATGACGGTCAGAGCCCGGCCAGCGACAAAGGCCAAATAGGCGATCAGCAGCAGGTTGCCCGCCACGAACATCCCTTTTGCAGCGATTAGATGGTTCAGCCAGATCAGCCCGATGGCGGGCAGCCCCAACCCGCCGGCGACGAAAAAGTGCCATTTTTTCTCGCAGACCGCGTAAATACCGCTGAACAGAATCACGGTCATGAAAATGTCCAGCAGGAGTTTTAGGCTGACACGGTTTTCCAGCGCCGGAGTGATTAGAATGTAGGTCAACAAGGCGGCCAGCAAAAACGGAGAGCGCCGGTTTTTGCGAAATATTTTCATCGGAGGATTTTTTCCATCCATGGTTTTGGGCACGCTCGGTCCGGCATGCTTGCACGGCCCCGGCGAACATTTTTCCGCAACGCCTCCGGCCGAAGAAAAGCCTTATACCGTGTTGTGCGCACGGAACCCGGCCGGCTGCACTTGGCAGCATATCCCCGTCCAAAGCCGCCTGTCACCGGCGGCGCGGTCACCGACAAGCCGGCCGGCGGAGCGCCAAACAACGCGTCGCATGGCCCGCCTGAAACGCCTGCCACTATGTTTTATCCACCGGCTTTACGTTTGACATGCGCTTTTGATCCTGTTAGTTTCGCAGGGCCTGATCCACCCGCAACATCGGTACGTTAACACAAGAAGATGGCACACTCAAGGGCCGTGGCCTCTTCTGCAGGGCAGCATGCCGGGCACTTCCGGCAATTTAAGACTTTGGTATGTCCAAGACCCCGCCCACAGCCGCTACCGGACTGCCTGAATCCGGTCACAGCGCCCCTGACCCGGCCATCACCGGCCGGCCGGCGGACGATGGCGTATTGCGCGTGCAGATCTCCGGCACCTGGAAAATGGGACGCCGGCTGCCGGATTTCAGCCAAATGGAAAAGCTGGCCGGCGAAACCGCTGCCCGGCGCCTGACGTTCGATGCACGCGATCTCACCGGCTGGGACAGCGTCCTGCTGGCCTTTCTGCTCAAAGCGGATGAATCGTGCCGCCGAAACGGCATCCACATGGACAGCGGCGGGCTGCCGGGCGGCGTGCGCCGGCTTCTGGCCCTGGCCACGGCGGTGCCGGCCAAAAAGGATGCCCGGCAGGAAAGCCGCCGGTACGGCCTTTTTTACCGGGTGGGCGATAAGACGTCCCTCTTTTTCCAATCCGCCCGCGAGACGCTCACTTTCATCGGCGAGGTATGTGCGGCCCTAATGCGCCTGCTCCGCGGCCGGGCGCGTTTCCGATCCCACGATCTGGGTTTTTTCATCCTGCAATGCGGCGCCCAGGCGCTGCCCATCGTTTCGCTGATCAGCCTGCTGGTCGGACTGATCCTGGCTTTTGTGGGTGCCGTGCAGCTATCCCTCTTCGGCGCGCAGATCTACGTGGCCGACCTGGTGGGCATCGCCATGGTGCGCGTGATGGGCGCCGTTATGGCCGGCATCATCATGGCGGGCCGCACGGGCGCCGCGTTTGCCGCCCAGCTGGGCAGCATGCAGATCAACGAAGAGATTGACGCCCTGCAGACTCTGGGCATTTCGCCCGTCGAATACCTGGTTCTTCCCAGAATGCTGGCGCTGGCACTGATGATGCCGTTGCTGGCCGTTTACGCGGATCTTCTGGGCATTCTCGGCGGCCTGGTGGTGGGGGTGGGCATGCTGGACATCAACCTGACGACCTACCTCGACCAGACCCACCACGCGGTGCGCCTGGTGGACTTCTGGGTGGGCCTTTTCACCGCCGCTGTTTTCGGTGTACTGGTGTCGCTGGCCGGATGTCTGCGGGGTATGCAGTGCGGCCGCGACTCGGCGGCCGTCGGACGGGCCACCACGTCGGCGGTGGTGACCGGCATCGTGGCCATCATCATCGCCACGGCGGTCATCACCATCAGTTGCAACATGATCGGACTGGGATGAACGCCAAAGCCCACATCCGCGTGCGCGGTCTCACCATGGCCTACGGCGGTTTCGTGTTGATGCGCGGTCTGAACTTCGACATCAACCACGGCGATATTTTCGTCATCATGGGCGGCAGCGGCTGCGGCAAGAGCACGCTGATGAAGATCCTCATCGGCCTCAAACCGCCGGCCGCCGGCGAGGTTTTTATCGATGATGTCAATTTCTGGCGGCTGGATGAAAGCCGGCGCAGCGACATTATGAAGCACATCGGCGTCACCTACCAGAACGGTGCCTTGTGGAGCGCCATGACCCTGGCGGAAAACGTGGCCCTGCCGCTGGAGGAACATACGACGCTTTCGGCCCGCCAGATCCACGAACTGGTTTCGTACAAACTGTCCCTGGTAGGGTTGGCGGGATTTGAAGATTACTACCCGGCCGAAATCAGCGGCGGCATGCGCAAACGCGCGGGGCTGGCGCGCGCCATCGCGCTGGACCCCGAAATCGTTTTTTTCGACGAACCTTCGGCCGGGCTGGATCCCATCAGCTCCCGCAGCCTGGACGACTTGATCCTGGAAATCCGCGAGAGCCTGGGCACCACGGTGGTGCTGGTGACCCACGAATTGCCCAGCATCTTCGCCATTGCCACGAACTCTGTTTTCCTGGATCCGGACAGCCGCACCATGATCGCCAGCGGAGACCCCCACCGCCTGCTGGCGGAGTCCACCAATTCCAAGGTGCGGCTTTTCCTGACCCGAGGTGAAAAAAATGTCTAAACCGGTCAACAAGACCATGATCGGAGCTTTCGTAGTCGGTGCGCTGGCGCTGGCCGTGGCCGCCGTGCTGGTGCTGGGCAGCGGGAAGCTCTTCAAAACCCGCCGGCAGTTTGTGCTCTACTTCAATGAATCCGTCAAGGGGCTCACCGCCGGTGCACCGGTGGTTTTCCAGGGCGTCAAGATCGGGTCGGTGAGGGACGTCTTTCTGGTCGCCGACCTGCAGAAACTGACGCTGCGCATCCCGGTGATCATCGAAATCGAACCCGACCGCATCCGCATGGCCGACAACGAGCAGGAAACGTCTGATGAAGAGCTTAAGCAGTTGATCCGGCGGGGGCTCAGGGCCCAGCTGCAACTTCTGAGCCCGGTGACCGGCAAGCTGATGATCGAGTTCGGCTTTTATCCCAAGACCCCCATCCACCTGTCCGGCGCCGCCAGCCGAGTCAAGGGTCTCCCGCAAATTCCGGAACTGCCCACCGTGCCCTCCAACTTCGAACTGTTCTTTCAGACCTTAAAGAAGCTGGACCTCAAGAAAATGGCCAAAAAGATCAATTCGGCCGTCGACGGATTCGAGCGCCTGATAAGCTCGCCGGAGACCGCCAGGATTCCGTCTTCGCTCAATGCCGCCCTCGAGGGCATCCGCCGGCTCAGCGAACATCTCGACGCCCAGGTCGGACCGCTGGGCAACGATGCCCGCAGTGCTTTGAATGCGTTCAACACACTGGCCGGCAACGCCAACGGCCGGCTGGACAGATTGAGCAGCAGCATCGACCAAACCCTGGCCGAGGTCCGCCAACTGGCCCGTGAGCTCAACGCCCAGACCCGGTCGCTGAAGCCGGCGCTTGCAAAGAGTTTCGAGAGCCTCCAGACCAGTCTGGAACAGATCCGGCGCACGGTGGCCGACATGGGCGCGCTTTTCGATCCGGACGCCCCTATGCTGAACGACCTGCACGATGCGTTGCAAGAGCTTTCCGAAGCATCGCGCGCCATCCGCTTTCTGGCGGATTACCTGAACCGCAACCCCAATGCCCTGATCCGGGGGCGCCTACGCCCAGAAGGACGGTAAAATGCAACCCAACGCTTACCGATATGCCGCCCGCGGTATGTTAGCCGGCATCCTGCTGGTGCTCTGTGCCTGTGCGGGCAATGCGCCGGTTCGATTCTACACCTTGAGCCCCCTGCCTGCGCCGCCATCGCCCGCGCCCGCAGAACACGGCACCACAGGCCCGATTATTGGCGTGGGGCCGGTAGTACTGCCGGACTACCTGAACCGCCCCCAGATCGTCACCCGCAAGGGGCAAAACGTCATCGCGATCTCCGATGACCACCACTGGGCCGGTGAATTGCGTAACACCTTTACCCGCGTGCTGGTCGAGAACCTTGCGGTCCTGCTGCCCACGAACCGAATTGCCACCTATCCCTGGGGCAAAAGCGTGCCCGTGCGGTATCAGGCCACAGTCAACGTGATGCGCTTTGACGGGCGCCTGGGAGAAAGCGTCACGCTGAACGCCCGCTGGTTCCTGTTCAACGCCCGGAAAAAAACGCTTTTGGCCAAACGGGCAACCATCAGCAAGCCCGTGAAGGGCAGCACCTACACCGCGTTGGCGTCAGCCCAGAGCAAAGCGCTGGCGGACCTCAGCCGCGAGATCGCAGAGGCGCTCAAAAGGCTGACGAAAAGCGGGTAGGGGCTGTTTCGAAAATGTGCGGGCAGCACATTGCCGGCCGGTTGATCTGCGGTGCCAGCGGCAGGCGCCCAAGCCCGCTGCCATCACCCTGGCGGCGAAGAGTGCACTGTGGCCGGCGTTTTGCTTTGCGGCACTGAAGCCCGAAAGCCTGGAAAATCAAGTTACAGGAGTCTGCCATGATCTGTCACAAGCAGGACTGGAATGTCAGAAATGTCGGCGTCATTTCAACCCGCCTTGCCGGCACCGACGGCGTTTCGCTGGAATCGGAAAAGTGGGTCAACGTACTGGAAAAAGAGGGTGCACGGTGCTTTTACTTTGCCGGCGAGCTGGAACGCCCCAAGGCACGTTCCTACCTGGTCAAAGAAGCGCACTTCCGGCATCCGGCGGTCAAGGCCCTGCATGAAAAGTTTTTCGGCGTCACCGAGCGGGACTGCACGGTGACCGACGAAATTCACCGCCTTTCGAACCTTTTGAAAAAGCATCTTTACAAGTTCATCAAAAAATTCGACATCGGCCTGCTGATTCCCGAAAATGCATTGGCCATCCCCATGAACATCCCCCTGGGTGTTGCCTTGACCGAGCTGATCGCCGAAACCGCCATTCCCACGGTGGCCCACCACCACGACTTTTACTGGGAGCGCGACCGGTTTATTTTAAACGCGGTCTCCGACTACCTGAAGATGGCCTTTCCGCCCGAACTGCCGTCGGTCATCCACACCGTGATCAACTCTTTTGCCGATGAACAGCTCAGCTTCAGAACCGGGATCTCGGCCCGCATCATCCCCAACGTGATGGACTTCGAAAATCCGCCGCCGCCGCCCGACGACTATGCCGCCGATGTGCGCCGGGCACTGGGGCTGAAGGACGACGAACTGTTCGTGCTGCAGCCCACACGGGTCGTCAAACGCAAGGGCATCGAGCATGCCATCGAACTGGTCCACCGCCTGGGCAAAAAAGCCAAGCTGGTCATCTCGCACGCCTCCGGCGATGAGGGCCACGACTATGAAAACCGCCTGCGGGACTACTCGAAGCTGATGCAGGTGGACACGCTTTTCGTCTCGGACATCATCAACGAGCGCCGCGGCAGACTGCCCGACGGCAGAAAAGTGTACACGCTGGAGGACATCTACCCGCATGCCGACCTGATCACCTACCCCTCGACCTTCGAGGGCTTCGGCAACGCCTTTCTGGAGGCGATCTACTTCCGCAAACCCATCGTGGTCAATACCTACTCGATCTATGCCAAAGATATCCGGCCCAAGGGATTTGCAGTCATCGAAATGGACGGCTACGTGACCCCGCAGGCCATCTCACAGGCCCGCAGGATCCTGAAGGACGCCAAAGCACGGCGGGAAATGGTGGAGCACAACTACGCACTGGCGAAAAAGTACTACTCCTACGGCGTGCTGCGCAACCTGCTGCGGCACATGATCTCCGAACAGCACTGGCTGGACTGATCACCAGTCTCTGAATGCCCGGTCACCGGAGGCGTTTGATGATTACGGCGGTCTGGTCGTCTTCGGCGGGTGCCCCCTTCGTGTAGCGGCCCAGCTCCTCACGCAATGTCGCCAGCAGGTCATTGGTCGGCATGGCATGGCAGGCTGTGATCACCTCGGCCACGCGCCGGCTGCCGAAAATGCGGCCGCCGGCATCCGTGGGCTCGATGAGGCCGTCCGAAAACACCACGAAAAGATCGCCCGGCTCCAAAATGACGGGGTCCGGCAGTTCCACGGCGATATCCTCCGTGATGCCGAAGGGCGGCACCTGGGCCACCAGCGTCCGGCAGCGGCTGTCGACTGCACGGTAGTGAAACAGCGGCGCCTGGCCTGCGCTGAAACTGGTCAGGCGATGGGAAGCCGTATCCAGCCTGCCGAACCAGGCGGTGATGAAACGGCCCTCTTGAAGATCCTCGCACAGCTGTGCATTCATCTGGGTGATGATCACCGGCAGCACCTGACCCGACCGCACCGCCATCCTGAGCATGGCACGCACCTGGGTCACGGCCAGCGCCGGTCCGATGCCGTGACCGGCGGCATCGGCCAGCAGAAACACGGCCGCATCGGCCCGATCCTCCGAGATGCCATAGCGCCCGTCACCCGTCTGGCTCAGTCCGATCACATCGAAGGTGTCTCCGCCGGCACCTTCGGCCGGCTGGCTCCAGGCCGTGATTTCATAGCCGGTAAGTGCCGGCAGCCGGCGCGGGAAGGTGTCCTGCTGAATGCGGCGCGCCAGCTGGACGTCCCTTTCGAGCTTCATCAGCACCCGCAGCCCGCTGCGCATCTCGTCATGCGCCTCCGCCAGCCGCTGAAATTCCCATACAGGCGATGAAATGCGCTCCGCTGGCTCAAGGTCCCCGCGGCTGATGCGACGGCTGTCCTGAACCAGGGCCTCGACAGGCCGGCTGTAGCGCCCCGTCAGCACAAATACGCGCAAAACCGCCAGCAGCAGGACAATACAGATGATGGCCAGGATATAAAGCCGCATGTACTTCAGGCTGCCCATCAGGTCCGCCTGCGGCACCATGACAACGATGTGCGCCGCGCGGGATGTATCGATGGGGTAGGAGCTCACGCCGGCCCACCAAAGCGCCCCGCCGCTGCGGAATCGAAAAATTTTTTCGGATTCCTCCCCGAATTCCTCGCGATAGACCCGCAGTGCGGCGGACAGCACGGGCAGCTTCAGCTGGTCCGGGGTTTGGAGCAGCGCCCGCCGATAGTCGGTCGCCCTGCTGAAATGCCGGCCGCGGGGAAGCCCGATGACCCGGAGATGCGTATCGGACAGGATCAGCGCCATGCCGTGCCGGCTGACGGCAAGACCGGTGGTAAAAGCGGAAATATCTTTCAAGCGCACGTCAAAGGCAGCGATCCGAACCTGTCCGTCCTTCCCGCAAAAAGCCATCGAGGCGGTGATGCCCGGTTCGCCGGTGGTAAAAAAATTGTACGGTTCGCTGTAATAAACGGCTTTCGAAACTGCTTTCACGTGCTTGGAATCCGCGTGCAGGCTCTGCAGGGCCTGCCGGTACCAGGGGCGCTCCCGTGGATCGTAGCCCAGCTTCTGCCAACTGACGACAGGATCCGGCTGACGGTCGCTCCAGTGCCACAGCCGCGAGCGGCCACCCCATTCGCCGCGCCGCGTTTCGCGGTTCAGCCACTCGTGGCCGTCGTGCAACAGCAGATACTCATGACCGTGGACATCGGCCAAAAGTGCCGAGGTGATCTGCGGATATTGCGCCAACACCGGCGCGAAAAGGCGGTTTAATCCTTCGCGATCGGTTACGTTCAACAGCCCGCCGGCGCCCCAGCTGGCGACCATGCGCAGATGCGCCGCCACCGGACCGAAGAAGCGGTTGAGCTCGCTCCGGACGTGCTGGCTCGTCTGGCGAAGTACAACGGCCGAAAGCGTTTTGACCGCCATACGATTTGCATAGGTGGCGGCAACCACCAGGGCGGCGCTGAGTACGACGGTCATGATCAGCAGGTTGGCCAGCAGACTTTGTCGCATGGAAACACGGCGCCGGGTATGTCCGGATGGTGTTGGCGGAGGTGATGGCATGGGTTCGGCTTTCAAGCTGGGCAACACGGCTTCAATACAGGCGGACCTTCCGACCCCGGGGGTACCACACAACAAATCGCCGTGGCAACGATTTTTACAATACCCGGTTTGCACGGCGGTCCCGGCGGCGCGGGCACAGGGCGTCTTTTCAGCCGCACCGCGGCCAAGGCATGCGTTCAATGCGCGCGCACCGAAAAAGTCATCGATTAACTGTTGACACTAGGCCCTGCTTATCATATAGTGGCAGACTACATTGGCAATGATATTAGGTGTATAAAGAGTATGTAAGTGCTGCCCAAGGCCCGGCCTGCGCCGGCACTGGATCTTTAGACACCGCATGACCACAAGGAGCCGAAAATGGGAGCAAAAGAAGAGCTGCAGGAAAAAGAAGAGGCTTGTCAGTCCACCGAGGAGTATGTCCAGCTGGCCAAAGAAGTGGTCGCGAAGCTGTCTGACAAAAAGTGGGCTTCGGACCTTTTCGATGAGGGCGCCGACTGGGCCGAAACCGCCGACGACTTCGTCATGCTGGCCGGTGGTGTCAAGGAAGCCCTCGAAGATGCCGAACGCGCCAAGCAGTACCTGGGCCAGGCCAAAGACTACTGCATGAACGTCCAGGATTTCGTCAACCTGGCCAAGGCCTGCACGGACATGGGCGATAGCGACAGTGCGCGTGAGATCTTTGTGGCCGCCCAGGCAAAATGCGTCAAGGTCCAGGACTTTCTCAGCCTGAGCCAATCGGTTTCCGAAGTCCTCAAAGACGAAGCACTGGCCAAGGAGACCGCCGACAAGGCCCTGGCAAAATGCAGCAAGCCAGCCGACTATGCCGGCTTTGCCAAGAGTGTCATAGAAGTCTTCAACGACAAAAAATGGGCCAAAGCCATCTTTGGCCAAGCGCTGGAAATCTGCAAGAAGGGCGACGATTACGCCGCTACGGCCAAGGGCGTCATGGAAGTGCTTTCCGACAAAAAAGGCGCCAAAGCCATTTATGCCAAAGCCCAGGAAACCCTTGATTCCGGTACCGAGTTGATGAAGCTGGCCGAGTCGGCGGTGACCGACCTCAAGGACAAGGCCTATGCCGCCACGCTCTACCAGGCTGCACGCGCAAAACTGGAAAGCGGCGATGAGCTGATGAAACTGGCCGCCTCGGTAATGGGCAAGCTCGCCGACAAGTCCCTGGTGCTGGACATCTACCGCAGTGCCGGTGACCGGTTTTCCAAGTATGCCGAATACATCAAGCTGGCCAAGGCCGTGCTCAAGGATACCGGCGATGCTGATTTTGCCGGCCAGCTTTACCGCCAGGCGGCGACCACCGGCCCCGACGCCGACCAACTGGTCAGCGTGGCCGCAGCTCTGGCCGACGACATCGGCGACAAGTCCGGCGCCCTGGAAGTTCTCAGACAGGCCGAAGCGGCGGTCAAAACCGTCGCCGAATTTAAAAAGGTCGCCGATGCCATCCTGAAATATGCGGACGAGGGGGATTGGACCGCCGAGGTCAAGTTGCAGCTGGAAAAGCGCGAAGCCCAGCCGGAGCGTTACAAAGAATTCGTCAAGCAGGAACAGGAATGCACCACAGCCATCGCCATGGCCAATCTGGCGCACGAAGTCATGGCGGCCACCGAGGATGCGCCGTACACGCGCAAACTCTACCGCAAGGCGGAGGAATTGTGCCGCTATTTCAGCGAATACCTGACCGTCGCGGCCAAAATCCACGCCGATCTGGGCGATGAAGAGTGGGCCCGCCAGATCTACGCCGACCTGGAAAAGAAGAACCCGGATGCGCACCAGATCAACACCCTGGCCGAGGGCATCCTGGAAACCCTGAAAGACGAAAAATGGGCGCGTAGACTTTACGCCGAGCGGCAAAAAGCCTGCCGCCAGGAGGCCGACTACGCCCGGCTGGCCCAGACCGTACTTGCCAAGTTCAACGACGAGAAGTGGGCACGCGACCTGATGACCACGGCCGAGGAGAAGAGCACGGATCTGGCCGGCGCCCTCTGCACCGCTGCCGCCGTACACGACACTTTCGAGGATTCGCAATGGGCGGCGTCCCTGTACCGCAAGGCGCTGGACCTCTGCAGCAGCCGCGCCGATTTTGAACTGCTGGCTGCCCAGGTGCTCGCCAAAACCGGCGACATGGACCTGCTGCGCCAGGTTTACACGCGCGCCGAACAAAAGCTCACGGCCGCCGCCGACCTGATTGACCTGGCGGAAACCATCGCGCGCCAGTTTTCCGACAAGGACTGGAGCCGGCAGGTCTACACCAAGGCCGAACAGTCGCCCGATGCCGGCGGCCTGCTGTATCTACTGCGCGCCAGCCTGGCGGATACGTTGAACGATTGCCAGTGGATATCGCGCATCCGCGCGAAAATGGCCGCCGCCCGCTAAGGCCGGTCCGCCATCTTCTTTTATACGCCCCGCATGCGTCCTTTTCGGCCTGCGGGGCGTTTTTTCGGCCCGTGCGGGAGTGCAGTGTCATTGCGGTGGCGGCTGTTGGAACGCCTGCAGCTTGACTGCGATGCGCTGCATCAGCTTTTCAAAAGGCTTGGCAAAAGCCGCCACGCCCTCGACCTGCAGGATATCGGTGATACGTTCCAGGTCGATCCCCTGGGCCGCCAGCCTTTCCAGGTTGCGGTGCGCCTCATCAACGCCGCGCATCAGGGTTTCGGCGACTTTGCCATGGTCCATAAAGGCGTCCAAGGTGGCCGGCGGGATGGTGTTGACGGTATGCGGGCCGATCAGTTCGTCCACGTAAAGGGTGTCGGGGTAGTCGGGGTTCTTGGTGCTGGTGCTGGCCCACAGGACCCGCTGAACCCCGGCGCCTTTAGCCGCCAGCGCTTCCCAGCGCGCGCCGCTGAAAATCTGCCCGAAACGCCGGTAAACCACTTTGGAATTAGAAATCGCGATCCTGCCGGCCAGCTCTTCCGCGCCGCTGCCGGCCAGGGCTTTGTCGACGGCGCTGTCCACGCGGCTGACGAAAAAAGAGGCCACTGAAGCCACGCGGTCGACCGGATGCCCGCCGGTGACGGTGGGCCCTTTCTGCGACAGCCTCTCCAAACCGCTGAGGTATGCGCCGGTCACCTGCTCGTAGTTGGCCAGCGAGAAGATCAGGGTGACGTTCACGTTGACGCCGCTGCCGATCAGCTCGGCAATGGCCGGAATGCCGGCTGCCGTGGCCGGCACCTTGATCATCACGTTGGACCGCCCAAGGGTGCTAAACAGCCGTTTGGCCTCGTCCACGGTCCCATCCGTATCGCCGGCCAACAGCGGGTTGACCTCCAGGCTGACATAGCCGTCGCGCCCGTGGCTGCCGTCGTATACCGATCGCAGCGTGTCGGCGGCCAGGGCGATATCTTCCAGCGCAAGCGTTTCATAGACCTCTGCCAGCGGGAGGTTCGCACGTGCCAGGCGTTTCAGATCGCGGTCGTAGTCATCGCTGCCGGAAATGGCCTTTTCGAAAATCGCCGGGTTGGATGTCACACCGGAAACCCCTTTGTCGATCCAGGATTGCAGTTTACCGGAAGTGATGAACGAGCGGCGGATATAATCGAACCACACCGATTGCCCCAATTGATTCAGTGCCTGGATATTGTTCATGTCATTTTCCTTATAAAAGGTTTTCACAAGACTGCAGCCGCTCCCGGTCCCGGCGTTTTTGATTTAGCCGCCTTCAGCGTCCGCCGGCGGCCGCATTGCTGCAACGGTTTTTTCATCTAAAAGCGCCGCAGCCCGGTAATCCAGCAGCCAGGTCACATCGCCGCTCTGCGGCCGGATACGTCCCGCCGGCAGATCCGTTCGGCCGGACTCCAGGATGCTTTTGACCATCGGCGCCTTGGCGCTGCCCGATACCAGGAAGAGCACCCGGCGGGCCTGATTCAGCACTGTTTCGGTCAATGTCAGGCGTGCCACCGCCGGCTCGCCGCCCTGCACCGCACGCACCCAGCGGCCGGAGGCGCCCTTCCCGGATGCTCCCGGAAACAGCGAGGCGGTGTGCCCGTCGGCGCCCAGCCCCAGCAGCACAACATCGAAAACCGGCTCCTTCCGGCCGCGGGCACGGAAAAAAACGCGCAGCCGCTTTTCGTATTTCGCGGCTGCCCGCCGGGCAACGACCTCGACGGGCATGGGGTTCAGGTTGCTTTGCGGCACTTCAACGTGGTCGAAAAGCAGGCGTCTGGCCGCACCGAAGTTGCTCTGCTCGTGGTCGTAAGCCAGCATGCGCTCGTCGACCCAGAAAAAATGGCTGCGGCGCCAGGGGAAAACCGCCGCCCGCGGCTGGGCCGTCAGCAGGGCAAACAGGGCACGCGGCGTCGTGCCGCCCGAAAGGGCCATGCAGCAGTATCCTTGCTGCCGGCAGTCATGCACGGCCGCACGGCACAGCATTTCGGCCGCCCGGCGTGCCAGAGCCTGCGCCGTGGGAGCGATCCAAAGCGCCGGCCGCCGGTTTTCGGTTTTCATTCGTCTTTGCTCTCCGGTCTGCCTTCGGTCTCCGTGCCGGTCTGCCGCCCGCTTTTTCTGCGGTACCAGGCCATGGCCTTTTTCACGCCCAGCGGAAACAACCCCAGAATAACGAAGGATATCAGTAGGCTGGGGGATAGGATACCGCTCAGGGAATCGATTTTGGCCAGTTCCTTGCCGGCGTTGACGTAGACGATCGTACCCGCCAGCATGCCGAGCTGGGACACCCAATAAAAAGTGCGCAGCGGCATTTCGGTGAGCCCCATGGCCAGGTTGATCACGAAAAAAGGAAAAGCCGGGATCAGGCGCATGCTAAAAAGGTAAAAGGCCCCCTCTTCCCGGATGCCGCGGTCGATGGTTTTAAGCTTGTCGCCGAAGCGCCGCTGCACCCAGTCGCGCAGCAGAAAACGCGCGATGAAACAGGCCAGCGTGGCCCCGATGGTGCTGGCAAAGGAAATCACCACGGTGCCGATCAGCAGGCCGAACAGCGCCCCGCCGGCCAGGGTCAGCACCGCCGCCCCGGGAAGCGACAGCGCCGTCACGACGACATAAATCAGCGCGTAGGCGCCGATGACCGCCACCGGATGCAGCGCATAGAGCTGTGCGAAGGATTCGCGCGAAGCCTTCAGGTAGGACAGCGACAGGTAGCGATCGAGGCCCAGGACTTTGAACAGCACGATGCCGGCGATGATGGCCGCCACGATGCCAATGCGCTGCAGTGTGCGGGCACTCATGGTATGTCCTTCCGCTGTGGGGTGCCCCATGGAATTTGGTTCGTGTGCACGCTGCGCTCCGAGAGCAGGTCCTGCAACACTTCGGGCCCCCAGCTGCCGGCGGCATAGAAGTGCAGGCCGTTCCCGCGATCGCCGCAGGCTTCGCAGCGCTCCAGGATCGGTGTCAGATAGGCCCAGCAGGCTTCCACGCCGTCCTGCCGCCAGAAGAGCATCTGGTCACCCGTCATACAGTCCAGCAGCACCTTTTCGTAGGCATCCAACACCGGACCATGACCATTCTGCTGGTAGTTGAAATCCATGGTCACCGAGCGCAGGCAGACCCTGGCGCCGGGGTCCTTGGTCTGAAAGGTCAGTGTGATCCTCTCCTCGGGATACACGCTCAGGGTGAGCCGGTTGGGCGGGATGTGCGCACCCAGGCTGTGGCGGAACATGGACAGCGGCACGGCCTTGAACTGGATGGCGATTTCGGTGATCTTGCGCGCCAGGCGCTTTCCCGAAGCCAGGTAAAAGGGAACTCCCTGCCAGCGCCAGTTCTCCACATAGGTTTTCATCATGGCGAAGGTGGGCACGACGGAATCCGGCGCCACGCCGGGCTCCTGGCGATAGCCCGGCACCGGCCGGCCGGCCAGCCCGCCCGCCGCGTACTGGCCCAGCACGAGATGCCGATCCAGGCTGCCGATATCGAAAGGCCGCAGCGAACGAAACACCTTGCCGCGCTCGTCCCGCACGCGGTCGGGCTCGAAGATCGAGGGGGGCTCCATGGCGGTGAGGGCCAGCAACTGCATCATGTGGTTCTGGAACATGTCCCGCAGCACGCCGGCCTGTTCGTAATAGCCGGCACGATGCTCCACCCCCAGCGTCTCGGCGGCCGTAATGACCACGTGGTCGATGTAGCGTCGGTTCCAAATGGGCTCGAAGATGGCGTTGGCAAAGCGGAAAACCAGCACGTTCTGCACGGTCTCCTTGGCCAGATAGTGGTCGATGCGAAAGATCTGGCGTTCCTTGAAATGCACGTGCAGCCCGCGATCCAGCGCCTCGGCCGATGCCAGGTCACGCCCGAAGGGCTTCTCCACCACGAAACGGATCCAGCCGTTGCCGTTTTCCCTTTCAGCGGCCAGCCCGGCGGCACCGATGCCGCTGGCCACCGGCAGGTAGAGGCCGGGCGGCAGGGCCACGTAGAAAATACGGTTACCGCCCGTGCCGTGGCGGCGGTCCAGTTCCCGCAGTGCGTGCGCAAGCCTGGCAAAAGATTCCGGCAAGCGGTAGTCCACCGGCTGGTAGAACAGCCGGGATGCAAAGCGCTCCCATTTCCGCCCATCCAGCGGCCCCTTGTTTTCCACGGCGGCCCGCATCCGGTGACGGAAGGTCTCATCGTCCCAGCTGGTGCGGCCGCATCCCACGATCAGGAAGGGGTCGGGCAGAAAATCCAGCCGGAAAAGATCGTACAGTGCCGGCAGCAGTTTGCGGGCGGTCAGATCCCCGGTGGCCCCCAGGATGATGATGCTGCAGGGGTCGCGGGGAAGCTCGGTGCTGCAGAATTCGCCGGGGCTTTGCGACGGCACGCTGCGGGTGCTGGCGCGGGCGCCTGGGGGCTGGGTCTGAGTGTTCATCACCAATGCCTATTGCGCCGCGTCCGGAGGCGTACCGGATGCCACCACGGGGTGGCCGCCGAACTCGCGCCGCAGCGCCGCCACAACTCTATCGCTGAATGCATCCGGCTGGCGCGAGCGAAAGCGTCGCAGCAGCGCCAGTGTGATGACCTCTGCCGGCACGGCGGTGTCGATGGCCTGCTGCACCGTCCAGCGCCCTTCGCCAGAGTCCGCTACCTGGCCCCGGATGTCGTCCAGGGCGGCATTTTTGGAGAAGGCATCCTCGGCCAGTTCGAGCAGCCAGGAGCGAATTACGCTGCCCTGGTTCCAGAGATGCGCGATGCGGGCGTAATCGAAGTCCGGGGCATAGTCCGATGCCTGCAGCAGTTCGAACCCCTCGCCGTAGGCCTGCATCAGGCCGTACTCGATTCCGTTGTGCACCATTTTGACAAAGTGTCCGGCCCCCGCCGGACCGCAGTGCAGGTAGCCTTCAGGCGGCGCCAGCACCCGGAAAACCGGCTCTAACACGGCAAAGGTTTCTTTCGCGCCGCCCATCATCATGCAGTAGCCTTTTTCAAGCCCCCAGATGCCGCCGGATACGCCCACGTCCATGTACCGGATGCCGCGTTCGGAAAGCGCCGCGGCGCGCCGCAGATCGTCGCGGTAGTATGAGTTGCCGCCCTCCACGACGATGTCCCCGGCGGCCAGCAGACCGCCGAGTTGCCCGATATGCGCATCGACCACGCTGCCGGCCGGCAGCATCAGCCACACGATGCGCGGCGCATCGAGCTTGCCGACGACTTCCTCCATGGAAAAAGCGCCTTCGGCGCCTTCGGCCATCAGTTCACGGGTTTTTTGCGCCGTGCGGTTGTAGGCCACCACCTGATGCCCGCCCCTGAGCAGGCGGCGGGCCATATTCATTCCCATACGTCCCAGGCCGATCATGGCGACTTTCATGAACGCTCCTTCCTCGTCAGTGGCCTGCGCGGGAATGGTCCCGGCACATCTAAAGCACGCCCCCGCCAGGCCGGCAAATTTACCTACCGTTCAGACTCCAGTCGTAATCGAGATAGGCGATCTTGAGGCGCTTGCCGCGCGCCGCCAGTTGCTTTTTGAAATCCGGCCGGGCATAGCGGGCCACGAAACCCGGCACGTCCCCACCGAAATCGTCGGCAAACCACTTGAATATCTTGCTCACATACAGGGTATCGCCTTTCAGATAGGTGGCCTGGGGGTTATTGATAAAATTGCCTGCAGCTGCATCCAGCTGCACATCGAGAGTGTCCGCACGGTAGGGTACGGATATCAGCGGCGGACAGCTCTTGGAAGCGCATACGATGGCGAAGTGCACCCGCGGGTCTTTGAAGCGCGGCCGCAGGATGCCGTGTTCCAGCGCGTCTAAGGTCAGCACCTTGCCCTGGATGCGCACCAGTTTTTTCTTCCAGGGGCTTTGGAAGAAACTGCCCAGGTCTTTGATGGATTTCACACCCGGGTAGCCGCTTAGAATCAGCTTCAGCGTCCAGGCATTGTAGGCGTTGATGTAAAACGCAAACTGCGCCTTGCGCGACAGTTCGGTGACCGGCACTTGTTCCAGCACCTTGAGGTAGCGGTCGAGCAGCGCCTCGTCGCCCTTCAGGCCGCGGTAATCGACGACCCCGTTGTGAACGTACTTTTGCAAAAGATCGGCATAGACGCTGTTGTCAACGGCTGCCGCGTCGGCTGCGGCGACTGCCGCAAACAGCAGCAGTGCGGCCGGCAGCAGCAGCCAAACGGTTGCGTGTCTGCTTCTGTTCATCATATCGAGTTCCCTTCGGCAGCGGTACATACTGCGGCACAGGGCCGGGAAACGGGGGCCCTAAAATTCGCCCGCCAGGCGGGCGGCTTCTTCCATAACCTGCTGCTTCGTGCGGGCCACGGCTTCGGGCTCCGAGAGTGTCGGCTCCACCACCAATCTGCGGATATCCGTAAACCCGATGAAAGTCAGCACACTTTCGAGGTACTTGCTCTGAAAATCCATGGCTTCGGCTGGTGTGCCGGCGGCGTATTCGCCGCCACGGGCATAGACCACCACCGCCGGCTTGCCGGTAACCAGCCCCTGGTAGCCGGTTTGCGGGTCAAAGCTGAAAGTCAGTGTCGGCTGCACCAGGATATCGATGTAGTGTTTCAGGCGATAGGGCAGATGAAAATTCCACATGGGCACCGCGAAAAGGTATTTATCCGCCGACTTGAATTCATCGGTCACCTCCGTCACCGCCTGCCAGGCGGCCCGCTCTGCTTCACTGTGCTCCTTTTGATGCAAAATGGCATACTTGGCCTGTAATGCCAAGCCGTCGAATTCCGGTAAGCGCCAGTCAAAGAGGTTGCGCACGAGAACTTCATCGGCGCCGTGGGTCTGCCGGTACGTCGACACAAAAGCATCGGCCACAGCAGTCGAAAAAGAGCGTTCGCCGCGTGGCGACGCCTGGATACAAAGTAGCTTGGCCATATCTTCCTCCTGATAGGCAATCGTTTTTTTGGTGATTAGTCCCCTGCCGGGGCATATCCTTACAGGCGGACGTCTGAACTGCCGCCTTATGGCGCCCAACATAACATAACGACGATGGCGGCGGCGTCAATCGAGGGGGTGAAGGCCGCCGGTCGGGGAATCGAGTCGCCCGGCCACCGCGCGCTGCCCGATCAGTGTCTGAGCCGCAACCCGGACGAGTCGGTTTTTCAACTTGTCCGGCCCGTCCACCAGCACGGGAACGTAATTGGAAGTCAGCCCCTTCAGAAAACCGGTCCGCGCATCGCGCTCCTGTTCCACGAGGATTTCCACGCTGCGGCCCAGAATGGACTGATAGAGTGCCATGCGTTTGCGCAGGCCCAGTTTGCGCATCTCGCTGCAGCGTGCCTTGATCTCGGCGGCATCGATGTGGTCGGCAAAATGGTAGGCCGCAGTGCCCGGACGCGCTGAAAAGGGAAAGACGTGCAGGTAGCTGACCGGCAGGGCCTCGATCAGTGCCCGCGTGTTTTCAAAGGCCGCCGGGCTTTCTCCAGGAAAGCCGACCAGCACATCCACGCCGATGGCCGCATGCGGCATGCGGCGGTGGATATCATGCACCAGTGATTGGAAAAAGCGCCGGTCGTAGGGGCGCCGCATGCGCTCCAGGATGCCGTCATCACCACTTTGCAGCGGGATATGCACATGTGCGCAGAACCGTGTGCCGTCGGCGACAAGATCTAGCATCCCGGGCGTCAGCTCGTGGGGTTCGATGGAGCTCAGCCGTACGCGCGCCACCCGCGCTTCGTGCGCGATGCGCCGCAGCAGGTCCGGCAGCGTCGTAGGCGGGTTCAAGTCGAGCCCGTAGGCGCCCAGGTGTATGCCACTTAAGACCACCTCGTGGTAGCCGGCATCGGCATAGCTTTGCAGGGACGACAGCACCTTGTCCGGCGGCATGCTGCAGCTGCGGCCGCGGGCATAGGGCACGATGCAGTACGTGCAGAAGGCGTTGCAGCCGTCCTGGATTTTCAAAAAGGGACGCGTCCGCCGGTTGAAGTGTTTCAGCGTCGGGTGCGCAAAGGGCCGTGCGTCCACACCCTCGGTACCGCTGACGGTGGGAAGGGGGCTCTGCGGCGACAGAAACGCATCTGCCGTATGCGCCAGATTGAATTTGCCGGCATGGCCCACAATGGCCTGCAGACCGCCGATTTTTTGCAGATCCTGCGGCCGGGTCTGGGCGTAGCAGCCCGTGGCGACGATGCGTGCCTCCGGGTCGCGGCGCGTGGCGCGGCGCACCGCCTGACGCGACTGCATGGAGGCTCTGCCGGTAACGGCGCAGGTGTTGACGATGTGCAGGTCAGCGGACTGCCCCGGGTCTGCCGGCTGCCAGCCGCGGGCGGTCAGATCCTGAACCAGGCAGGCGGACTCAAACTGGTTGACCTTGCACCCCAGTGTAGTGATGCGAAAGGTTTTTGGCTTACATGTCTGCTGCACCATGGTTGCCTTTCTGCAGTGGTCCTCAGCGGCCGCCGGTATGGTCGCCGCAGCCGGCCTTTTCGTTGTCCGGGCAACAATCAGCGGGTGGCGGCGATCCAGCCGCCACCTATCACCGTATCCCGATCATAGAAAACCGCGCCTTGTCCGGGAGTCAGCGCCGACTGGGGCGCATCGAATTCGAGCAGTGCCTCACTGCCGCCCAGCGGCGTCAGCACGGCGGCGGCGGCAACATGGCGATAACGGACTTTCACCTGACAGGCCAGCGGTTCTTTTCCCACCGGCTGGAGCCAGTTAATGTCTGTCACCCGGCAGCGGCTGGCCATCAGGTCGAACCGGGCCCCTACAATGAGACGGTTTCTATGCGGATCGATTTTCACCACATAGTAGGGTTCCGGGGCCGGGCAGTTGATGCCGCGCCGTTGGCCCACGGTAAAGCGATGCAGCCCGTGGTGCTGCCCGATGACTTCACCGGCCAGATTTTCAATGGGTCCGCGTCGGTCGCCGACCCCCTGGCGGGCCAGAAACTCCGTGTAGCGCTTTTCCGCCACGAAACAGGCGTCCTGGCTCTCGGAAGGCGCCAGCGGTTGTAGCCCTTTGGCGCGCGCCAGGGCGCGCACCTGCTCTTTGGTCATCTCCCCCAGAGGGAAACAGGCGGCCGAAAGCTGTGCCGGGCTCAGACGCGCCAGAAAATAGGACTGGTCCTTGGACGTATCCCGGCCGCGCAGGAGGCGAAAGTTTCCGCCCGCGTCCCGCTGCACGCGTGCGTAATGGCCGGTTGCCAGGCAACGGGCGCCGGTGCGGCGCGCCGCATCCAGCAGCGTCCCGAATTTGATGGCGGCATTGCACACCAGGCACGGGTTGGGGGTCATGCCGGCCAGATAGGTGCGCCTGAAATAACCCACCACCCGCTCTTCAAAGGCCTTGGAACAGTCGAGCACGTGGACTGGGATGCCCAGCTGCCGCCCAAGGGCCGCAATCCGCTGCGTCACGTCGCCGGCATACAAAAGCGGCATCGTGCTGGGAGGGCTGCAGCCGGGAACGTCCGGCAAGAGGTGTCGGGGGGACTCGAATCCGGTCAGAAAGTGAAATCCGGTCAGTTCGTGCCCCTGGCCTTTCAGCAAATAAGCGGCCACCAGGGAGTCCACGCCGCCGGACAGCGCCACGGCGATCGGCGGCATTACTCAAAAAAGACCTGGGCCGCCGGACGCACCAGCATGGCCCGTGTGGGACAAGCGGTGACGCACAGCTCGCACACGGAACACTTCTCCTTGTCGAATTCAACATTCATCCGGGGCCGGCAAATATGCAGCGCAGCAGTGGGGCAAACCGCCGTGCAGGCGCCGCAGTGGGTGCACTTGTCGTTGTTGCGCTCAACCTCCTGTGAGGCGTTTTGTACATCCACACCCTGGCTCTTGAGGTAGCTGACGCCCTTTTTGAAGTCCCTGCGTTCGCCGGAAAGCTCCAGCACCATAACCCCTTCCCGGCGTGGCAGAACGGCAGCGTTCAAGATATTGAAAGTCAGATTATAGTCTCTTGCCAGGTAGCAGACAATCGGTTTTTGCACTTCCGTCTGCGGGAAGCGTAGAATTAAAATTTTCGCGTACACCTGCCGCCTCCAAAAATCACTTTATTTTTCTCTTAAATCGTTTTAACTTAACCGCTTAAAGCCGGTCTGTCAATACGAACCGGAAACGGCTCCCGGCAGAGGTTGCCCCCGGGTTGTCCACCCAAAGATACAGGTATGAATCCGTTCGCCTACCGTACCACCGGTTTTGCCATCAAGGCGCTTTCGGCGCTTTCGCGGGCCAACATTGTCGTCCACGGCCGGCGGAACATCCCGCAGGGCGCCGTCATCTATGTCATCAACCACTTTACCCGCATTGAAACCCTGCTGCTGCCCGCGCGCATTTTCGAGATTACCAAACAGCCGGTCTGGTCACTGGCGGACTATGCGCTTTTCGAAGGCCACCTGAACAGTGTGCTCACCGCCATCGGCGCCGTGTCCACCAAAGACCCCCACCGCGACCTGCTGATCGTCAAGACCCTGCTCACCGGCGAGGCATCCTGGATCATCTATCCCGAAGGCCGCATGGTAAAAAACAAAAAGCTTCTGCAGCGTGGGCGTTTCATGATCAGTGCGGCGGACAAGAAACACCCCCCGCATACCGGCGCCGCCAACCTGGCCCTGCGCACGGAGTTCTACCGCCAGCGGCTGCGCAAGATGCTGGAGCGCAAGCCGGAGGAAGCCCGGCGCCTGGCGGATCTTTTCGGTATCGAAGACATTGAAAAGACACTGGGTCTGGAAACGTTCATCGTTCCGGTCAACATGACCTACTATCCCCTGCGGGCCGAAGAAAACCTGCTCACCATGCTGGCCGCCAAATTGAAGGGCGACCTTTCGCCGCGCGCCGTCGAAGAGATCATGACCGAAGGAACCATGCTTTTGTCCGGCGTGGATGTGGACATGCGCTTCGGCCCGCCGATCGCGGTGCGCCAGTGCCTGCGCACCCGTCCGGTTTCAGCCGACATTCAATCCACCGTGCCTTTTGATTTCGACGACAAAATCGCCTCCATACCCGTGCTGCGCCAGGAAGCCCACGATCTGATGCAGACATACATGGCGGCCATCTACCGCATGACGGCCGTCAATCCCGACCACCTTCTGGCCTCGCTGATCGTCCTGAGTCCTTCATCGCAGATCGATATCACGCTCCTTAAACAGCGGCTCTTTTTGGCCGCCACCGAGTCTGTTCCCGGCAGCGGTGTCTACCGCCACAGCAGCCTGCGCAAAAAACAGACCCACCTGCTCACCGACGACCGCTACGGCCGTTTCGACGGCTTCGTCTCGCTGCTGGCCGAAAAAGGAATCCTCGAGATCCGGGAGGGCATGCTGGTCTTCGAAAAAGATGCGCCTTCAGCAACGGTCGGTTTTCACCGCATCCGGGTGGATAACCCCCTGGCTGTAATCGTCAACGAGATCGAACCGCTGATTAAACTCCGCAAACGCCTGCGGCGTGTCGCCCGTCTGCCCGCCTGGCGCGTCCGGCGGCGCCTGGCGCGCCATCTATTCAAGGCCGCGCAACAGGAGCTGGATAATGATTACGCGGCTTTTTTTGTGGACGGCGAATCCCGCGACAAAGTGCTGAGCCGTCCGATCCTGGTGCGCGCACGCCGGCGGCATACAGGCGTGCTGCTGCTGCATGGCTACCTGGCCGACCCCCGCGAAATGGCACAGCTGGCGCACTTCCTGGGAGACCGCGGTTACTGGGCATACGTGCCGCGCATCCGCGGCCACGGCACTTCACCGGTGGACCTGGCCAGCCGCGGCCACATGGAGTGGATCGAATCGGTGGAAGAAGGTTACATCCTTTTGAGCAATATCTGCCGTTGCATCGTGGTGGGCGGCTTTTCCAACGGCGCATCCCTGGCCCTGGATCTGGCCACACGCGTGGACGATCTGGCGGGTGTCTTCGCAGTTTCACCGCCGCTCAAGCTCCAGGATTTCGCCGCCAAATTTGTGCCCGCCATGGATGTGTGGAACCGCCTGATGGAAAAAATACACTTGGAAGAGGCGCGCAAGGATTTTGTTGACAACACCCCTGAAAACCCGCACATCAACTACCACCGCAACCCGGTCTCCGGCATCCGGGAACTGGAAAGGCTGGTGGACAGCCTGCAGAAAAAACTGGCGCGCGTTCAGGTCCCCGCCATGATCATCCAGTCACACCGCGACCCGGTGGTCGATGAACGCGGGTCCAAGCACATCTTTGACACGCTGGGCTCTGAAGACAAGCGCTACCTGCTCTTCAACTTTCCGCGGCACGGCATCCTGCTGGGCGAAGGGGCGCCGAAAGTCCACCGCGCCATTGCGGCTTTTATCGAGCAGCTGTAGGCTTTAAGGTGATACGCGCAGCTTCTGGCCGGGGTGGATGGTTGACTTTCCGCCCAGCTTGTTGATCGCGCGCAGCCTGGCAACAGTCAGGCCATAGCGTTTGGAGAGGCTGTAAAGTGTGTCTCCGGCGGCCACGGTATGATACCGTATGGCATGCTTTTTCCGGGCGGCTTTGTGCGCCGTCGGCGTCCGCGCCCGACCGGCCTTCGGGGCGACGGTTTTTTTGGGCACGGATTTGAGCGCCTTGTCCAGTTCGGCAATTTTGCGGGATGCTTCGTCAAGGCGCTTGGAATAGGCGGCCTCCACGTGGTCGAGGCGCGCAGCGAGCTCCCGGGTGCCTGCAAGCCCGACTTTGAGGTCCGCCAGGCCGGCCACTGTGCCTTCCACATCATTCAGGCGCTTTGCGAGCTGGTTGATGCGCGTCTGCATGGCGGCCAGCCGCGGATCGTTGAGCGCCCGTTTCGGTTTGGGGATTGACCAGAAAAGCAGAATCAGCACAAACAAAACGACCACCACAATGGCGATCATCAGGCTCCGGCTGCGCGTCCGGCTGGGCAATCCATCGCGCGCAAGGCCTTCCCTGCGCTGTGAGAAATGCACATCGCCATATTCGTCATCAACCCTGGCGGCATCCTGTGGTTCGCCGTGGATTTTAAACGGTCCGGTGGAATCTTCCGGTGTCATAAATCCTCCTTGCACCTGTATCTGTACCTGCTGCGGCCGTTTGCGAAAAGACCGCGTAAGCACTGTGGATTTTTGATTCATAAACCAGAAAGAGGTGCTATGGCAAGCAGAATTCATACGGGTGCGCCCATTTTAAAAACTTTCACAGAGGTTACAAAACGGCGCTTCCGGACGGTGTGCGCCAATTGCAGCCGGCTTGCCATTCACCGCCGGACGCGATAAGGGGATAGGCTGCGTGAGGCCTGCCATGCAAAATAAAAATGTATCGGATCCAGCGATCATGACAGAATCTTCACATATACCGCCGGCGGCTTTCGAAGGACTTCCCCCCGCGCCGGGCGCCTTTATCGTGGGCGGATGCCTGCGGGATCTCCTTTTGCAGCGCACTCCCAAGGATTACGACATCGTGTGCCTGGCGCATGTGCGGCGTTTTGCCGAAAGGGTCGCCGCGGGCACCGGCGGACATCTGGTGGCCCTGGGGAAACCGGGCAAAAGGGTCTACCGCATCATCACGGCGGACCGGACCTTCGACGTGGTTGCAGCGGTGGGTACTTCCGTGGAAGCCGACCTGCGGCGCAGGGACTTTACGGTCAACGCCATGGCCTGCGAATTGCGCAGCGGCCGCATCATCGATATTGCCGGCAGCCGGCGGGACCTGCAGGCGCGTTGCATCCGCATGGTTTCGGAGTCGGCCTTCGAAAAAGACCCGCTGCGCCTGCTGCGCGCCTACCGCATCGCCGCTATGCTGGACTTTGACATCGAGCATCGCACGGCAGCCGCCATCGGCCGGCACGCATCTAAAATGGCCGCCGCCGCCGCCGAACGCATCCGCGACGAACTCTGCAAACTTTTCAGCACGCCCCGTGCCAGCCGCCACCTCTCCCAAATGGCGCAAAGCGGCCTGGTCTTCGAAATCATTCCCGCACTTCGGGATCTCGTGGGCTGTCGGCAGAACCGCCACCACCGGTATGACGTTTGGCGGCACACGCTGGCCGCATGCCGCGAACTGGAGCACATGCTGAGTGCGCCATCCGGCCTGGCGCCGGGCCTGCGGCGCGCCGTGGCGCTGGTCCAGCGTACCCCGGATGCCTGGCTGCTTAAATTCAGCCTGCTGCTGCACGACATCGCCAAACCCGCCGTACGCTCCGGCAGTGCCGACCGGAACGTCCACTTTTTCGGGCATGCCGGCAAAGGCGCCGCGCTTGCCGGGAAAATTGCGGCCGGCCTGCGTTTTTCGGCCGCGGAGTGCAGCCGCATCGCCTTTCTTGTGGACAACCACATGCGACCGCTGCAGCTCTTTTTACTGCAGGTCCGCCGTGAACTGACGGACCGGGCCCTGGCGCGGTTCTACCTGCACTGCGGCCGCTCCACGCCTGCACTTCTGCTGCTGAGCCTTGCCGACCATTTCGGCAAAGACAGCCGCCGGTACCGTACGGCAGGAGATTTCCAGGACTTTGCGGCTGATCTGGCGCAGCGCTATTTTACGGAAATCGCTCCCCGCATGCGTCAGGCCCCGCTAATCACCGGCCGCGACCTGATCCACGGACTGGGCCTTTCCCCTTCCCCGCTGTTTCGAATAATTCTGGATGGCGTCAACCAGGCCCGGCTGATCGGCAGTGTTACGGACCACCGGGCGGCCATGGACCTGGCCAGAAAGATCGCGTTTTCAGCCGAGAAGCCCGAAGGTGTCTGAGCCTGTTTTTTTTCTTGCAAATTTGTGCATTCCGGATTATGTTAATTAGGTTTTGCAAAAGCGGTCAAAAATTACCATCGGTGCGCGGCAGCAACAGGCGCACGATGCAGAAAAGGGGTGAGATATTTGAAAGAAATTCAGGTCAAGGTCATCGACAACGACCTTGAAAAGGCCATGCGCATCCTGAAGAAAAAGATTCAGAACGATGGCCTTTTTAAACGGCTCAAGCTGAAAAAAAGCTATGAAAAGCCCAGTGAATACCGGCGCCGCAAACAGCGCGAAGCCTTGCGCCGCCAGCGGATCGCTGCGGCCAAGGCCCGTTACAAATACCGTTACGGGCGTTAGCCGAAGTCCAGTTTCTCAAAGCCCGGCAGATCAGGACTTTCTGCCGGGTTTGCCTTTTCCGGGTTCGTTTATTCAGATGGCAGCCTCAGAGGCAATCTCAGATAAATTCCATGCCGCCCTCCGGGAACTGTACCGCCTACAGCGTTTCGGCATCAAGCTGGAGCTGTCCACGATCCGCCGGATGCTCGCGCAGCTGGGCAACCCGCAGCAAACGTATGCGGCCGTGCACATTGCCGGCACCAACGGCAAAGGCTCGGTGGCAGCCGCGCTGGCGTCCATATTGACCAGCGCCGGGTACCGCACGGGGCTCTATACATCGCCGCACCTGGTTTGTTTCAACGAGCGCATCTGCATCGACGGCCGGCAGGTGACCGATGAAGAAGTGCTGTCCGCCTACCGCACCGTCAAACAGGTGGATCCCGGAGAGCGCCAGCCCACTTTTTTCGAGTACACCACAGCCATGGCGCTGTATCTTTTCGCACAGCGCCGGGTGCAGTGGGCCGTTATCGAAACCGGCATGGGCGGCCGCCTGGATGCAACCAATGTCCTCGCCCCGGCCGTGACGGTGATCACCAATGTGGCGCTCGAACACCGCGCCTACCTGGGCAGCCGCCTGGCCCAGATCGCCGCGGAAAAGGCCGGCATCATCAAACCGCAGACCCCCGTGATCACCGCCGTGCATCAGCCGGCGGCCATTGCGGTCATCGAAAAGACCGCGGCTGCCAAAGACGCCCCACTCTTTCGCCTGAAAACACATTTTGGCGTCCGCAGATCCGGCAACGGCACGTTTTGCTACCGCGGCATGCACCACCGCTGGCCGGCCATGCACACCCCCCTGCAGGGGGGCCACCAGGTCGAAAATGCGGCGCTCACCCTGGCGGCCTGCGAAATCCTGAAAAATTCGGGAAACCGTCTGCCGCGGGAGGCCATCCGCACCGGCCTGGCGCGGACGCGCTGGCCCGGCAGGCTGGAAATCGTACGGGCCGATCCGCTGGTGATTCTAGACGGCGCCCACAACCTGATCGCCGCCCGCCGCCTGGCCGGTTACCTGGCCGCAGAGCTCAAAGACAGGCCCGTGACCCTGGTGGCCGGCATTCTGGATGACAAACCGTATGCGGCCATGCTGCGCTGCCTGGTGCCGCTCTGCCGGCGCATCGTTCTGACCCGTCCGGTCATCGACCGCGCACTGCCGCCCAGCCTGCTGTTGCGGGAGGTGAAAAAGCTGGGTGCCGCCGCCACGGTTATCGAGGCAGTGCCCGATGCCGTGCACCATGCCATCACAAGCGCCGCACCGCACGGGGCGGTCTGCGTGGCCGGCAGCCTCTACACTGTCGGCGAAGCCCGGCAATATCTCAATGTTGCCGGGGGCCGGAGAGCCTAGCGGCCGGCGGCACGGCTATCAAAATCCGTTTTCCGCCTTGACTTCTACCGGTAGATGACATAGACCAAACCCAAATTTGCGCCCGTGGCCCAGTGGATAGGGCGTCAGCCTCCGGAGCTGAAGATCGCTGGTTCGAATCCAGCCGGGCGTACCAAAACACACCGGCATGCCGTCATTGTTGTGAGGCCCACTCCGCTCCCGCCGTAACTACCGGTTTGAACAGATGTTTACGCCTTTAGCGGCATGCCGATACCATCGGTGCCCCAACCCGCCTGTCAATGTTCCGGCGGCCAATGCCTATAACCATGGCCAGAGCCAGGCTGAAGCCAAATCACGGACGCTGGACGACGAAAAACGGGACCAGGAAGGCCGTCGGAAACGTGCTGCACGGCTCCGCGAACAGCATCGACTACGATATACGGTGCCCTTTACGGTTTTCACCGATCCCCGGCTGGCCGGTGTCGGCAGCCCGCTCCGTGCTTTCCATGACGCGGTTTTCCCCGCAAAACCCCATCGCCAAATTCACCCCTGGCATCCTCTTCGCCGGCAAAAAACGATATTGATTGACTTCAGCGCCTGGTCAATAATAAATTTCATTTTCGTAAGCCGGCATTTCCGGCAGAGACGGCGTGCGTTACGCCACGGCCGCAAAAAGAGACCGGCGACGCGGCTTAAGCCGAAACAGGGTCCGTGCGCCCCGGCGTTGCAGACCAATTTTCAGGGATTATTCCAATTTCGCCAAAATCAGACATGCGGGGTTTAAACATTGCGGGTCTGGAGGTGCGCCACATCGGGCCGTTCGACCTTGCCATCGCACCGGGCGAATGCGTGGTGTTGACCGGCCCGTCCGGCACCGGCAAGAGCCTGCTGCTGCGGTCGGTGGCCGATCTCGTGCCGCACCGCGGACAGGTCTGCCTGAACGGCCGAAACTGTGATCAGACGCCGCCGCCGGATTGGCGCAAGACCGTGGCGCTGCTGCCCTCGGAAAGCCGCTGGTGGCACGACAGGGTGGGTGAACATTTTCACGGGTATGACCGCGGGCAGCTGACCCGCCTGGGACTCGACCCGTCGGTTATGGACTGGGAGGTCCGGCGGCTGTCCAGCGGCGAAAAGCAGCGTCTGGCGCTGCTGCGGCTTTTATCCAACCAGCCGGCGGCCCTGCTGCTGGACGAACCCACGGCGAATCTCGACAGGGAAAACACGCGCAAAGTCGAAAGCCTGCTGATGGACTACAAAACCGCACGAAACGCTCCGCTGCTCTGGGTCAGTCACGATGCCGAACAATCCGACCGCATCGCCGACCGGCGTTTCCTGCTCCACGAAAACCGGCTGACGCCCATCTGACTTCAAAACGATGCCATGAACGTTATTCCGCTTTCCGCTTACGACCTGTCGCTGGCCGCACTGCTGGTCGGTGCCCTGGCGCTGGTTGCGGTGCGCATGCGTCTGAAACTGGCTGCGCAGCTGATCGTCGCCGCCATCCGCACCACCGTCCAGCTGCTTTTGATCGGTTTAATCCTCAAATTCCTGTTTGCGCGTGTCAACCCGGCCTACCTGGCATTCATCAGTCTGGTGATGCTGACGGTGGCCGGGTGGGAAATCATGCGCCGTCAGAAACGGCGCTTCAGCGGCTGGTGGGGGTTTTGCATGGGATCCTCTTCCATGTTCATCTCTTCTTTCGTCATCACCGTGCTGGCGCTGATCGTCATCATCGACAACCACCCCTGGTACGAGCCGCGCTATGCCATTCCGCTGCTGGGCATGATGCTGGGGAACACCATGAACGGTATCGCCCTGGGGCTGGACCGCCTGATCGCCACCACCTGGGACCAGCGCGACGTGGTGGAAGCGCGCCTGATGATCGGCGAGAGCTGGCGGCAGGCCATCGGCGACATCCGCCGCGAGAGCATCCGCAGCGGTCTGATTCCCATCATCAACGCCATGACCGTGGCCGGACTGGTCAGCCTGCCCGGCATGATGACCGGCCAGATTCTCGGAGGCAGCCCGCCCGAAGAAGCCGTCAAGTACCAGATCCTGATCATGTTCCTGATCGCTGCGGGAACCGGCTTCGGCACCTTCTCCGCCGTGTCCATGGGGGCCCGGCGTTTGTTCGACCGCCGCCAGCGCCTGCGCCTGGACCGGCTGAAGCCGGCGAAATGACGCTTCGGCGGCCACGCTTCAGCTCCCGTCGCCGGAGTCCCTCGTGATCCCCAGCACCTGCCGACAGTAACGGACACTGCGCCGTACGGCGTCGATTTCCATTTCCAGGGCGCGCTGCCGGTCGTCGAGGGCGATGTCCATTTCAGTTTCGATGTTGATGCGGGTCATGGAAGATTTTTGGCGGAACAGTTTCAACGCACCGGCCATGTCGATATCGCCCTCGCCCACGGCCGTGCCGACCAGCTTGAAGCCCCAGCGCTGAAACACGATGCGGTCGTCGCGGAAATGATTGGTAAAGGCCCTGGGGGCCAGGTTAGCGATGGCCGTCATGGGATCCTCCATGACGTGCAGCGCGTTGACGGTGTCGATGCAGGCACCCACGGCGGGGTGGTGCACGATATCTAGCAGCCAGAGAAGCTCCTCGGAAAAGCTGTCGCAGTGGTTTTCGACGGCGATGCGGATGCCGGCATCGGCGGCTGCCGGCGCAACGGCTTTCAGCTGGCCGGCAAAGGCTTTCATCTGAGCCACCACCTGCGGGTGGAAGCGGCTGGCGGAAACCGGCCGAGGCCGGCGCAGATCCATGCTGACCTTGACAATGTCTGATCCCAGGGCCCGTGCGATGGTGATGGCTTCACCCAGATCGTGCTGGACACCGATGCCGAACTTGCCGAAATCCATTGAAAAATTGTATTCGAGGTAAAGTCCGTGGGCCTCAGCCGCCTGCCGCACTTCGCCAAGAAAGCCCGCATCCAGCCGCTCCAGCACCCCGTCGTCCAAATGCAGACCTTCCAGATCCAGGCCAGCCGCCAATTCAATGAGCTCAAAAGTGCTCAATTGGCGCGGCCACGGCAGTTTGAAATCCGCCCAAGCCTGCCCGATGCCGTGCAGGTGTAAGCTGTAGGTGTGCAGGCCCAGTTGCATCAGAGCACCTCTCCCTTGCCGTTGCCAAAGTGTCGAAAAATCATGCTGCCGTTTGCCGCTGGGGAACCACCGCTGCGACACGGCCCAGCGTTTCCAGCGGAATATGGCATAAGATAAAGTGGCCGTCGGCGGCGCGCTGCCACGGCGGCGGTGTGGTTTCGCAGCAATTTCCATTGTCCGGGGCCATGCCGCGCCGGGGACAGCGGGTGTGAAAACGGCAGCCCGCCGGCGGATCCAGTGCGCTGGGTACATCGCCGGAGAGTCGGATGGTCCGGCGCCGGGCCGCAGGATCGGGCACCGGCACCGCCGACAGCAGCGCCTCGGTGTACGGGTGATACGGCGGCGGGTAGATGCGCTCCACGGGCCCGTATTCCATGATCTGTCCCAGGTACATGACGGCGATGTGATCGGAAATAAAACGGACCACGCTCAGGTCGTGGGCGATGAAAATCATGGTGGTGCCCAGTTCATCGCGGATTTCGCTGAGCAGATTGAGCACGGCGGCCTGGACGGATACGTCCAGGGCCGAAACCGGCTCGTCGCAGATTACCATGCTGGGCCGGCTGGCCAGGGCGCGGGCGATGCCCACCCGTTGTTTTTCGCCGCCGGAAAGCTGCCGCGGGAAACGGTCGTAGTAGTATGCGGCCAGCTTGACGGCCCGCAGCAGGCGCTCGACCTCCGGACGCACCTGGTGCGCGGCAACGGTTTTAAAGCGCCGGATGGGCCGGGCGATCTGTTTGCCGACGGGAAAAGAGGGGTTTAAGGTGGCATCCGGATTCTGGAAAACCATCTGCAGTTCCCGGATGGTTTCAAGCTCCCGGCGGGCAATGGGCAGGGAGATGTCGATCCCCATCAGCTCGACCCGACCGTCGGTGAGTTTTTCCAGTCCCACGATGGCCTTGACCAGCGTGCTCTTGCCGCAGCCCGACTCGCCCACGATTCCCAGGGTGCCGCCACCGGCAACATTGAGGCTGATCCCGTCTACCGCCTTGACATAGCGCTTTTGCCCCAGTCCGAAAAGGCTCTTTAGGGAATTGTCGCTTTGCTCGTAGTAAACTTTCAGGTTCTCGATGCTGGCCAGATTTTCACTCAAGGTCTCCCGGTCCGTTTCATGCTGGTTTGCCAGACGGCGTTTCTTGCCGCGGGCATACTCGTGCCAGGGCACGGCCAGGGTTTCGGTGCCGCGAAAGCAGCGGGACTGGTGCTCGGGGCCGATGTCTACCAGCCGGGGGTGGCGGCGCAGGCAATCCTCCTGACGCCAGTCGCAGCGGGGGGCGAACACGCAGGCATCGTCCGGCCGTTCGGCCGGGTGCGGCACGCGTCCGCGAATGGACCACAGCCGGGCGTAGGACAGATCGTCGGTCAACCGCGGGATGCAGCACAAAAGACCCCGGGTATAAGGGTGGGCCGGGTTGGCGAACACGGCGTTGATCGTGCCTTTTTCCACCATTTCACCGGCGTACATGACACACAGCCGGTCACTGACCCGCGCCACGACCCCCAGGTTGTGGGTGATGAAGATGATGCCGGTGTCGAATTCTTTTTTCAGATCGGCGATCAGGTCCAAAACGGCCGCCTCGACGGTGACATCCAGGGCCGTGGTGGGTTCATCCATGATCAGCAGGGCCGGGTTGTTCAGCATGGCCATGGCAATGACCACGCGCTGCTGCTGCCCGCCGGAAATCATGTGCGGGTAGCGGTCCATCACGTTGACCGCGTCGGGCATGTAGACCCGTTCGAGCATCTGGATGCTGTGCCGCCAGGCTTCCTGCCGGGACATGTCCTGGTGGGTGGTGAGCACCTCGGACAGCTGCTGGCCGATTTTCAGCGAGGGGTTCAGGGCCTGCATGGGGTCCTGGTAGACCATGGAGATCTGGTTGCCGCGAATTTTGCGCAGCTCTTTTTTGGGCCGCCCCACCAGTTCCCGGCCCATGAAACGGATGCTGCCGCCGATCACCCGGCCGTTGGTCCCTAGAAAATCCAGAATACCGAAGGCGATGGTGCTTTTGCCACAGCCGGATTCACCCACCAGCCCGATGGTTTCCTGCCGGCCCACCGTGAAACTGACGCCGCGTACGGCCGGCAGTTCACGGTTCCGCGTCCGGTAGGCGATGGCCAGATCGGTAACCTCCAGGACCGGTGTCTCTTTGTCTGCGAGGTTGTCTTTTTGCATGCGTTTGCCGTTGTTAACGAACTGCAAAATCAGACTTTCGCTGATCTCGCCCATGATCCCGGCACGGGGTTTCCGTGTCCAGGTTTCAGAAAGAATGGCGCAGCACCGGCCGGCATGCCCCCCTTGCCAACGCGAAGGAGCGGGTTTGTCGCATGCGGCGCGCTTTTGGGTTCACCATCTCCATAAAGTTTGGCCACAACCATTTGCGCAACGCGGCCGGGCCGGATTCCATGGCGTCGGCGCTCACCTCTTCACAACCCATGTGCTTTAAGTGCATTTGCCGCATGGCCCCTTTCGCCGATATCCCAGTCCAAGGGGCCACAGCACATCCTGACACCTCTTCACCGACAACCGCAATTTGCGTTCCGGTTAAAGGCCCCCTATGCCGCCCAAAGGACGGTCTCAGTCGGGTCGGTGCAAAAAGAGCCGGATTACTGGTACCGCATGGCCTCCTCACGCAGGCCGTCCGCCAGCAGGTTCAGTCCCACCACCAGCGAGGCAATGGCCACGGCCGGCCACAGGGCCGCCCAGGGGCTGCCGGAAAGAATAAACTCCCGACCCTTGGCCACCATGGAGCCCCAGTCCGGCGACGGCGGCGGAAGCCCCAGGCCCAAAAACCCCAGGGTACCCATGGCGAAAATGGCATACCCCACGCGCAACATGGCGTCGATGATAATGGGCCCCTTGGCATTGGGCAAAATTTCGACGAACAGAATGTACAGAATGCCCTCCCCGCGGGTTTCCGCCGCCCGTACATAGTCGCGGGTGCGGATGTCCAGGGTCAGTCCGCGGACCAGGCGGGCCACGCCCGGAGTGCCCACGATGGCGATGGCCAGCACCACGTTGACCGCCGAGGCGCCGATGGCGGCCACGATGATCAGGTACAAAAGGATGATGGGAATCGACATCATGGCGTCCAGAGCGCGCATGATGATCTCATCGATCCAGCCTCCGCGGTAGCCACTGACCAGTCCCAGCGCGGCACCGAGCAGCAGGGAGGCGAACACCCCCCAGATGGCGGTACCGCCGGGAATCCAGAATTTCTCAGTTACCGGCAGGATCACCAGCACGATGCGGGCCCCGTAGGCCAGCCGCGACCACAAGTCCCGTCCCAGTTCGTCGGTGCCCAGGATGTGATGTATCGAGGGGCCCTGATTGGGGGCTTTCCAGTCCTGTTCGGTGGGACTGTAACGGGTTACGTAAGGCGCCAGCAGCGCCGTACCCACCCAGAAGACGACCAGCAGCAGCCCGACCATGGCGGTCTTGGAAGCCCACAGCAGGACGGCGGCGTTCTTGGTTTTGCGCCACCCCCCGTCCAGAAAGCGGCTCACCGCAGCCCCGTTGCCGGCTGATTCCGGAACGTTTTCGTTCGTTGCCTGGCGCTGTATCACGAGTAACGAATCCTGGGGTTGAGAAAGGTGTAAATGATGTCGGCCGCCAGCTGGGTACCCACGGCGATCATCACCATGATCATGGTGCCGGCCTCCAGGGCATTGACGTCCTTGTACAGAGCCGAGTCCAGCAGGTAGGCCCCCAGGCCGGGATAGCCGAAAACCACCTCCACGATGACGATGCCGCCCAGCAGCCAGTTGACATGCAGCATGATGACGGTGATGGGCGCGATCAAAGCGTTTCGCACCGCGTGTCCGAAAATCACCTTGCGGTACGGCAGCCCTTTCAGAAAGGCGGTACGGATATAAGGCGTGCGCATGACCTCGGCCATGCTGGCGCGCGTGATGCGCAGCACGTACCCCAGTTCGATCAGCGTCAGGGTCAAAACGGGCAGCACCAGCATGTCGGGCCGGGTCCAGGGCGCTTTCTCGCCGAAAACCGTGGCCCCCGGCACCAGCTTGAGCCACTGGGCCACGATGAGGATGAGAAAAATGCCGGTGACGAACTCGGGCACCACCGAAAACATCATGCCGCCGATGGACAGGAAGCGGTCCTGGAAGCTGCCTTCCTTCAGCCCGGCGATCACACCCAGCAGCAGCGCCAGGGGCATGACAATGACAAAGGCGATGGCCGCCAGCACCAGCGAGTTGCGCAGCCGTACGAAAAGACTCTTGGCCACCGGCCGGCCCGTGCGCAGCGACACGCCGGGATCGCCCCGCAGAAACCCTTTTTTCAGGGGGATATAAGAAATCGGACCGCCGGAGGTCTTTTTCCAGCCGGCGCCCACGATGAAGGTCCAGACCTTGCGGCGGTTGCCCTTTTCCCACAGCACGGCATGATTCTGGCGATCCACGCCCCAGAAACGCTGGCGCCCTTTCGCGTCGGTATGCCAGCGCCGGTTATCCACGCGCTTGAGGGTCTTGCCGTCGGCGGTGCGGATGATGGCCACCAAGTTGTCACCGTCCAGCATCCAGCGTGTCAGTTCACCTTGTCGGTTTACCGCCCACCACTCTTCAAAGCCGCGGGGGGTAGTCACGCGTTTCAGCGGCAGGCCGATTTTGTGCCGGGCGTGCCAGTCACTGCCGACCAGCCAGTACAGGTAGCGGGTGGCGACCGGTTTGTCCAGACCCATCTGGGCCAGGAAAGAGGCCTCCTGTTCGGGCGTGATAAAGGCGCCCAGAACGTTTTTGGCCACGTTTCCCGGGGAGGCCTCGGAAATCAGGAAAACGGCGATGGAAACCAGAAACATGGTCAACAGCAGCAGCAGGAAGCGTCGAACGATGAATTTGGCCATAAACACCCTGGCGGTTCACACGTGCGGAGCAAGTTGCGATCAACCGGCGGACCGGTCTGCCGGTCCGCCGCGTCCAATCGGTTCAGGCGGCCACCCAGGCGCGGTCCAACCACAGGTACTGGCTGGGGTTGGCCTCGATATCGTGGACCCGCTTGCGGGTGATGGTCCACAGGTTGATCCAAAAGGCGTTGCCGATGGAGCCGCGCTCCTGTTGGATCTTTTCCAGCTTGCAGAAGATCTTGCGGCGCTTTTCCACATCCAGCGTGCCATTGGCCTGCTTGAGCAGCGCGGAAAATTCCTTGTCCACCCAGCGGGTTTCGTTCCAGGCCACCGGCTTGCCCTTGTCGTCGGCCACGTAAGCCAGGTTGAGCACCATGGTGCCGATGGGCCGGTGCGCCCAGGTGGTAATCCCCAGGTCGACCTCGGTCCATTTTTCCCAGTACTGGCTGTTGGGCATGGTCTGGATCTTGATCCGGAACCCGGCCGGAGCGGCGTCCTGTTTCAGGATTTCCGCATAGCGCACGATTTCCGGCCAGCCGCTGCCCACGGCCAGGTTGACGTCCAGCCCGTTGGGATAGCCGGCCTTCTTGAGCAGCGCCTTGGCCTTTTCGGGATCGTACTTGGGGGTATCGATGGGGCAGTACTCCGGGTGTTTGGGACTGACATGCACGTCCTGTCCCAGCAGGCCCTGGCCGAAATAGGCCAGCCCCAGGATTTTTTCGCGGTGCTGGCAGATCTTCAGGGCCGTGCGCACGCGGTTGTCCGACCAGGGTTTCATGTCCACGCGCATGCGCAAAATGCGGGTCTGGTTGGTGGTCACGGGATACACATTGACGCGGGCGTCCTTTTTAAGGGCCTCGTAGGCCTGCACGCCGCTGATGTCGCCGAAATCGATCAAATCGACATCACCTGACTGCATGGCCGAGATCATGGGCGGCATTTCGGTACCCATGTCCACGAATTCCACCGAGTCCAAATAGGGCATGGGTTTTCCGTCGGCGCCCTTGTTCCAGTAGTCGTTGCGGCGCTTGACCACGCAGCGCTCGCCCTCGAGGAACTTGACCAGGGTATAGGGTCCCGTGCCGTGAGGCGCTTTGATAAAATCGCCCTGGAAAGTGCGGTGGTTCAAAATAACAGCCGGGTAGTGGAAAAGGTGCTCGGGAATGGCGATCTCCGGGTTTTTCAGATGCAGCTTGATCTGGTACTTGCTTACCTTTTCAATGCCCTGGGGATTCAGGTACGCGCCCATGAGCCCTTTTATGGACGAGCCGACCTTTTTATCGAACCACTGGTTCATGGTGAACACCACGTCGTCCGTGGTAAACTCGTCGCCGTTGTTGAACCGGATGCCGCGGCGCAGGTTCAGGGTCCAGGTTTTCAGGTCGTCGCTGGCCTGCCAGTTCTTCAGCAGGTAAGGATGGGTGATGTTGTTTGCGTCCGTGTAAGTCAGGTATTCGGCGATCTGCCGGATCTGGTTGGAGGGTGAAATCCAGGAAAACTGGGCCGGGTGGGTGACCTTGTGCACAGGGGCGGCCACGCGCAGGGTCCCGCCGCGCCGGATTTTAGCTGCAAAAAGCTTTGCCGGCAACGCCAAGCCGGCCATCTGCGCGGCACCGGCGGCCGAGACTCCCAGCAGGGTGGCCATGCGGATGAACTGGCGCCGGGACACCTTGCCCTTTTCTAAATCGCTTTTCAGATCCTGAATTGCCGGGTGCATCTCTTTACTCATTTTTTTCCTCCTCCTTGACAGGGATTAAACAACCATCCAGTGGATTTTCCACGGCCGGATGCGGACGAATTTGCACTGTAGGTTTGAAAGTCCTATCCGTTACCCTATGCCACATTTTATTTCGCTTGTCGATATATGCTTTTGCTTGACTTTTGGAATTGGGCGGCTCTATAGGGGCTGGAGCGGTAAACCGCACACAACAGATGCCCTTTGCGCACAGCATAGCAGCCGTCAAAGCGGCTCATTTCACCCGGGGAGGAACGGCATGATCCAGTCATCACAGACTCAGCAACGCTCGGTGAGCATGCGCATTTTGAGCGACGACCAGGTGTGGGAGATCCGCCGGGCGGCTTTCGATGTCCTGGAAAAGGCGGGCTTCAAATGCCTGCATGCCGGCGCCCGAAAAATGCTCGCCAGAGCCGGGGCCGATATCGAAGACACCATTGTGCGACTGCCGCGCCACATCGTGGAGAGCTGTCTTCTGACTACGCCCCGCGGCTGGACGATATACGACCGCAGCGGCCGGCGGGCCATGGAAGTCGAAGGGCGCAAGAGCTACTATGGCACGTCCACGGCCAGCCCCAAAACCCGTGACGCTCTGACCGGCGAATACCGTGACACCTGCCTGCAGGACATCGCCACCGGTGCCCGCGTGGCCGACGCACTGGGGCATATCGATTTTGTCATGCCCATGGGATCCAGTCTGGACGTGCCGGGCGAGGCCGCCGATGTTTTCGAGTTTCCGGCGGTGGCGGCGCACACCACTAAACCGGTGGTGTTCATCAGCTACACCCCGCTGGGCTGCGAGTACGTTTACGAGATGGCCGCCGTGATCGCCGGCGGCATGGACCGCCTGCGCCGGCGCCCCTTTGTGATCGCTTACCCCGAAGCCATCGCGCCGCTGCAGTTCCCCGCAGAAGTGGTGGACCGCATTTTCGTGGCCGCCGACCGTTTCATGCCCCAGCTTCCGGGATCCACTGTACAGGGCGGCGCCACCGGCCCGGTGACCCTGGCCGGCATGGTCGTTCAGATGACCGCCGAGGCTCTGTCCCACATCACCCTGGCCCAGCTGCGCAGGCCCGGCTGCCCGGTGGGCATGAGCGGCAATGCCGGGATCCTGAACATGTCGACGGCACTGCTGGTGATGGGGCCACCCGAAAACAGCCTGGCCCTTGCCGCCCAGGCCGAGGTGGCGCAGTCCTTCGGGTTGCCCACCTGGGGGCTTGCCGGGGCCACGGACGCCAAAACACTGGACGCCCAGGCCGGTCTGGAAAGCGCCTTTTCCATCCTGAGCCAGGGCCTGGCCGGTATCAACCTGATTCACGACGTCGGCTACATGGCCGGCGGCATGGCCTGCTCGCTGGAGCAGCTGGTGATGGGCAACGAAATCATTGGCATGGCCAAGCGCTTCGTGGACGGTATCACCGTCAACGCCGAAACCCTGGCGCGCGAGGTCATCGAAAGTGTGGGGCCGGGCGGCAATTTCCTGGCCAATGCGCACACCGTCGCCAATTTTCGCAAGGAGCTCTGGTTGCCCCGCCTGCTGGACCAGCAGTCCATCGATGCCTGGCTGGCGGCCGGCGGGCCCGACATGCAAGACCGCGTCAGGCGGGATCTGGAACGGATTGTCGAAACCCACCAGGTCGATGCCTTGGACGACAAGGTGCAGGCAGAACTACAGCGCCTGCAGGATGAGGGGTGCCGCGAGATCCTGGACCGGGCCAAAAAGGGATAAGCCGGCCACGGCACAGGCGTGCCCGGGACAACTGCGACGCACCGGCACCGGGCACGATTCATCCGGCAACGCGCATCGACACAAGGCCGGCTTGCCTGGCATATGCTGCAAGGCAGCGGTGAAGGCCCGCGGGTCGGCGACACCCCGACACCGGTCCTGTGCACGACACTCTGACTCCCCGGACGACTACCGAAAGCCTGCAGGCAACGGCACCAGCGGGCCGGTGACAAAGCCCTTTTTTTGCGCCAGGGCTTTGAGATGCGCGATGCGGCGGCGGTTTCCAGGATGGGATGCGAAAAAGTGGCCCAGTCCGCCCGGATCATGGGATTTGGGAATTCTGGCAAAAAAGCCAACCGCTCCCCTCACATGACCATAGATGCACTGCAGGCTTTCCAGGGCATACGCATCGGCACGGTTCTCCTGGGCACGGGAAAACCGCATTTGGGTCAACCCCAGGGTGTCAACGAGCAGTTTCCCGATGGCGCTGTCCGATCCCAGCAGCACCGTGGACAGGGCCACCAGCAAGAGGCCGCGCCCCAGGGCGCGCAGGTGGTCACGGTGGGAATAGTGCCCCAACTCATGCGCCAGCACGAACACGAGTTCGTTTTCGGATGCCACCTTCTGTAGCAGTCCGCTGAAAACCACAATGTTCCCACCGGGAAAGGCGACGGCATTGACGGCCGGCGCTTTAAGGATATGAACTTTCACTCGGTACGGCAGGTGAGCGCAATGCGACTGCAGGGCGTCTACCAGTCTCTGCAGGTAGCGCCGCCGGGGGGTGTCGGCCTTTGCGGGGCCTATCGTACGCAGAAAAGGGACGGCAATTTTCTTCTCAACTTGGACCGGGATACGTGGGGCCACCCAGTCCACTGCCAGACCCAGCAAAAGATAGAGGCCAACAACAATAGCCAGCAGACCGCCGGCCAGAATCGCAAATTCTTTCAACGGCGAGGTCGGCGTCACGTTGACGTTGGTCGGCAGGTGGCGGACGGTGTGCTTCAGCGCCTATTTCTCCAGCGTCAGGGCTGTTCCGTAAACCATGGTTTCCAGGCAGCTGACATTCCGCCTTCTGCGGCTGCTTTTGCCGATGGTGGACGTCTCGATGCGCACGTTGACGATCACCGAAGCGCCCCCGGCCATCTCCTTCATGCGCAGCATGGCCTCCCGGCGCGACCGGTCCAGCAGGCTTTCATAGGATTTCACCCTGCCACCGAAGACATTGCGCAGCCCCGCCAGAATGCGTTTGAAATAATCCACCGATATGACGGCACTGCCGTGCACCATGCGTGCGGAGCGCACCTTCCGTCCGGGAAAGTCCACCGTCTTCAAGCTTACCGCCGGCAGCTGTGCAGTTTGTCCTTCGCGGCGTTCGATGGAGCGATAATGCCGCTTTTCAGCATAAGTGCCGGAAAAATACCCCAATGCGATCAGCATGAGCAGAAAAATCAGATCCATGGCAAGGCCCCTTTACTGCACCCGCACCGCGGTGCCGTAAGCATAAAGCTCAGCCGCCCCCTGAGCAACGGATGAAGTGGAAAAGCGAACGTTGATGATGGCGTTGGCTCCCACCTGCCGGGCCTGCTCCACCATGCGGTCCACCGCTTCACGGCGCGACTCCTGCAGCAGCTCGGTATACCCCTTGAGCTCTCCGCCCACAAGGTTCTTGAGCCCCGCCATCAGGTCCCGGCCGATGTGCTTGGCACGAATGGTACTTCCCGAAACCAGCCCGAAATGCTCCTTAACGGTCTTTCCCGGAACACTTTCGATATTGGTGATAATCATCTTTCCTCCTTCCGGACCTGTCTTGACTGTCTTGAAATGTGGTTTTGGCCCCGGCCCCGGCGAAACCGGGCTTGCGGGCGGTATGCCGGGCGCCTGAACACCGGCGCCGCCTGCCTCCGCGGGCACCACCCGGCACAGGGCTCCGGCCGACGCAAATGCGCGGCGATACTGTTCCGCTGTCGACCCATCGACCTGGCGGCGGACAACCACCGTTTGGCCACCGAACAGGTGTTCAACCTGGTCCGGATCTTTCTTCATCAGTTGCTGCAGGCGTCTTTTCACCGCCGGCAGGTCCTGTCCGTTTGCGATGCGCCCCTCGAAAAGGACCGTGTAACAATCTGCCATGGCTCCCTGCCTCTCCATCCACATAGTTGAACAACCGAAGCTTTCCACCGATATCTTGATCTGTTGGTCTGTTATCGACAGGTCGGTCGATATACTTTAGGCCCTGCACCTGCCGACAGCATCCGCGCCAGAGTCCGGACCATATCCGTGCGGGAAATGCTGCCCGCAGCATATCCGGTTGGCCTGCCGATAAGCATTTCTGGATTTCTGGCATTGATTGTGCTATTTTTCAGGACGCATTATTTTGACCATTCCGTGAAATCAAATGCCAGACGATTGCCGCCGGAAAACCGCCCGCCGCGATGGCTCAACCCTTACGGCACACCTATCGAAACGCAATCATAGCGCGCACCCGCGGAGCCATAAAAAAATTCCTCTCCATGAACCTTTTGGCTGAAAAATGGTACTTAATTGCGGAAGGTTCGAAAAGGGCCCGCAAGCGGATATTTATCGCCATAAGACAGCGCCCGCAGCGACGCGGAAAGGAGCAGGAGAATGAAAACGGCATCCACATCTTGTGTCCATCATGCGAGGCTTTGCGGTAAACGGCCGGGAGCGCTCCTGGTCCTGGCATGCGTTCTAGTGATGGCTTTCAGCGGCCGCCTTCCGGCGGGCACCACCACATTTGCCCATATGCCCGGCAGATCCGGGCCGGGCGGTTTTCATAGCATCCCCATGCGGCCTTACGCGAAAGCCCTCTCCCATGCGGCCTTCAGGCCCGACCTGGCCGTGGAACAAATTCGGTTTGCCCAAAAGGGCCGCGGACAGGCGGAGGCGGTCATTACCATCAAGAACACGGGCAAAGGGACCTCGCCCGCCACGCGTGCCGCAGTTATCCTGATCCGGGGGGACAAAACAAAAGCCAAAGGCGCGCTGAGCGTCAAGGCCCTGAAGGCGGGGGAGGCGGCGACCCGCCACTGGCGTTTTCGGTCCTCGTCCGGTAGCAACACCGTCAAAGTGACCGTAAACGGCAAGTCCCTTGAAAAAACATTTTTCGTGATGGCCCCGGCCGCCAAGGCCCTCGCCCACCGGAAGGCAATCCAGGCGGCGGGGGCACGGAGGGTCCTGTCCACAAAACATCCCGTAACCCGAGGCCTTCTCATTGTGCAGCAGGTTGTTTTCGACGACCTTCAGGCCCAAAGGCCGGGAGCGAGCCGGGTGACCCTCAGGCTCAAAAACGCCGGCGGGAAGGCCACGCCGGCCCGGACGTTCAGGATCGAGATCAAGCGGGCGGACGGCACCCGTGGTTGGAAGAGCCTGAAGGTCCGGGCGCTGGGCCCCCATGAGAGTGTTCACCTCGAAACCACCCTCAGGATGACCCGGGGGATGAACACCCTGAAGATCCCGGGGATCGGCGGGACGGCGACGCACCCCGCAACGACGTTCAACGAAAACTCCCGAGGGTTTGTCGCCCGCCACGTCTTCAATCCCCGGCTGTTTGCGGCGGTGAAGCGCAACAACGCCGCCCTGGCGAAAAATGCCGCCCGTGCAAACCAGGCCAAATCGCATGGGCGCGCGGTCCCCAACCCCGACACCTTCAGGGTCCTTTCCCCCGGGAAGCACGTCACGCTTCCCAAGCAGGTAAAAATATCCACCTATGACGTCCCGGTCACCCGCTTCCTGCAACCCGAACGGGGGGCTGTCATGCAGCCCAACCAGCGCACCCTGATTCGCTGGGCCTGGGGCAATTCGGAGCCGGGTCCCGACACGCACCTGGCGCTTCACCTGTCTTCTATCACAGATCCCAAAAGGTTCCCCGAGTTTGTTATCGCCCGGGACCTGCCCTCCTCCGTCCGGCAATATCCCTGGGATATGGGCGCTGTTCCCCCGGGCCATCTCTACCGCCTCCAGCTATACGCGGTGACGGGAAACACGAAAAATCTTCTAACCTCGCGGGAGATAAAAATCGACACACCGCATTTCGGCGTCTTCAGGACAGGCACCGTTCCCAGGAACAAGATTTTCGTGCACGAGCCCATGACCATCCACGCGGATGTTATAAACAACGGGGGGGATGTCTCGCGGCCGTTTGACGCGAAAATCAAGATATACTACCTTACCCATCGGCCAGCCACCCCTGTCGGATTTGTAACGGAAAGCGCGCCCATCCGGATCACGGCCCTGAAAAACGGCCATACGGCCCGGATTTCATACGCCTTCACGCCCCCGATACGGGGGGATTACCGGGTGGTTTGCGAGCTGGACACCACGCACCGATACATCATGCTCGGCGACGAGACACCGGAATCAACCCGCTCCTTCACCTTTCGTGTCCGCGAAAAAAGCGCTCCGGACCTTTACGTGACCATCAACAAGGTCACCGACGGTGTCCTGGCGATTGACCCAAAGCATTTTCATATCCTGGTCGAGAATCGTGGCACCATAGACTCGCCCCCCACGAAGGTCTATTTCGACCTGACGGACCAGGCAAGAAAGGTTTACGACGTGCCGTCCCTGCATCCCGGGGACACATGGAAACACGAGTTTACCAAGAAATGGCAGAGTTACTCGGGGGGAACCGGCAGAAAAAACTATTCCGTGGCCGTGGACCCGGAAAACGAGATTGCCGAGTTAGACGAAACCAACAACCGGGTTTCTGATCATTTCCACATCTACCGGGCGGGACAGCCCATGCCGCAGCACACGCCGATCCCCCCCACCATGCAGGTGACTGATGTTTACGGGCTCCCCACGGAACCCATTCCACAGGACTACGCGTTCCATTTCGTGATGCGCATGAAGTGTGTCTCCCCGGACCGCGTCAGATGCGGGGGATGGGTGTCAACTTGGATCGACCATGGCAGATACGATATGTTCCTTATCCAGCCTCCCGAGTACCTCTATGAAAGCTGGTGGAGCGGATCCGACAGGATTCATGCCGATGTTTCTACCGGCCCGCATACCCTATACATAAAGGTAAAACCATGGGGAAGCGATACCTGGACGTCGATATATCAATACGGTTTCACCGTCCGAGCCAACGACAACCATCAAAAAGCCCTTAGCGAGGCCCTGGCAGCCAAGGATTCCATCCTCTCCCATGGGGGCAACCCCTTGCCCTCCGGCGGCGCCTCGGGAAAAACGGTTCACGCCGTAACGCTCCTCGCCCCGGCCAAAAACAAGGTCTGGGCGGCCGGACGAACCTACCAGATCGCCTGGACGGGGAATGCCACGGGGCCCTTTACCGTCACCCTGATCCCCAAGGACCACCCCGACGCATCCATTCAGATCGATAACAACGTACCCGGCCGTTCATTGGATTGGACCGTCGGCAACAACCTGGCCGCGGGCCTTTACCGTGTCAAGGTTCAAAGCGCCGACGGCTGGGGGCTCAGCGATTACTTTGCCATCACCGGCAACAACAAGCCCAATCTGACCTTCAAGGCCGTCTCCCTCACCAACAAGCTGTCGGGGGACCCGCAAAATCCCTACATCATCGAGGCCCATGTCATCATCGAGAACAAGGGGGGCTACGAGACCAAGCCTTTCACGGTCACGCTCCAGGCCACGCAACGCGGGGTCCCAATGGTTCAGGGAGGGATTCTCCTGGCTCCCATGCTGGATAAGCAAACCACTACCGGAAAGATTCCCATCAAGGTTCCCCGGGGCGGGATTTACGCCATCCGGCTCTTTGCCGATTCCTTTGGTAAAGTGGACGAATCGAACGACAAAGACAATACGTTTGACAATCGAAGATATCGCGTGAAGTCCTATCCCGATCTGCGGATCGCCGGCCGCCAGGAAGGCCAAAGACTGCACTTTACGGTGAAAAACACGGGAGACGGCATATCCGGGGGCACAACGATAACGCTCAAGTTCAAGGTCTCCACGTTCACACTTCCTCCGGCCTTTCCGGGATGGCACCGGCAGGGGGAATACCTCGTGGCGCCACCGATCCCCGTTCCGTCACTGGGCGGCGGGCGCATGATCGCAGTGGAAGGGCTCCGATACCCGTTTCCCATTCATGGCCACGTGGAATACATTGCCGCGGTTAACAACAACCGCGCGTTCCGGGAGTTGTGTGAAGACAACAATTTCGTGGCCGGAGCGCTATCCGCCA
>Ga0256841_1000259_pt1 | contig 58024 bp, 49 predicted proteins | sample 356308metaG_FD_185971 | JGI IMG/M metagenome (GOLD analysis project Ga0256841, IMG submission 185971) | Hydrothermal vent microbial communities from Mid Atlantic Ridge, Atlantic Ocean - 356-308 | ecosystem: Environmental > Aquatic > Marine > Hydrothermal vents | place: Atlantic Ocean: Mid... | reverse complement strand
AAAGGCGTGAAAGTGACGCCGGACGGCCGGGAAGCCTGGGTGAGCAACCAGGGATCCGACGACATAAGCATCATCGACCTCCAGGCGCGCAAGGTGGTGGCGCGGATTCCAGTCGAAAAGGGACCGCACAACGTGCGCTTCACCACGGACGGCAAGCGTGCCTATGTGACGCTGCAGGGCGCCGGAGGAATCGGCGTCATCGATGCCGCCCAACGCCGGCTGACCCGGGTGATCCCGGTGCCGGGTCTCACCGGCCCCCACAATCTGGATCTCTCGCCGGATGAGAAGACCGCCTGGGTACGGGACTTCGTGCACAACCTGGCGGTGGTGGACCTCGAGAGCGGCAAGGTGAAGAAGGTGATCCCCGTGGGCAATGGCCATGGCGGCGTCGATGTCACGCCCGACGGCCGCTGGGCCGCCACCGCCGCCATCGGCGACGGCGTGATCACCCTGGTGGACACCGCCACCCTGAAAGCGCGCAACCTTCCGGTGGGCAAGGGGTCCCACGGTATCCGCGCCAGCCGTGACAGCCGCTGGCTCTATGTTACCCTCACGGCGGAGAACCGGGTGGCGGTGATCGATTTGCAAAGCCAGGAGGTGGTGAAGAAGATCGCGGTGGGCAAGTTCCCCTTCTGGATCGCGGTGCCTGGCAATCCCTGACAAGTCTTATTTGCGGGTCGACCGGAGAAATTTCCGACCGGCACCGTGTCGAAGCCGCGTCAGCTTTTCACCCCGGCCGCCGACCCCGCGGCCCACCCGGACATTGCTTCAGATCCCCGGAAAGCGGATCCCATAACCGGTACGAGGTGCGATGTGGAAAGACGGGCCTCCGGCTCTCGTGGATTGACATGCAAATGAGAATCATTATTATATGAGCCTCACCACTGAGTGGATCGGAAACTACATCGGAATCCGGCATAAACTGGATGGCGAGGGCGGCTCCAGAGGGCCGCCCCACGTGAATGACGCGGGATCGCCGAAGAACGAAACGGAGGTGGGAATGACCGAAGGGGTGGAGAGAAAGGAGCAGGGTGCGGGGAAGGCGGGATTGGAGCGGGCGGTGTCGGACCATTATGGGGGCGAGGCGCTGGCCGAGCGCATCCTTGGAGCCCTGGAGGAGATGGGGGTGTCGCCCGACCGTGTTCGCCCCGCCGATTTGGTGCCGGTGGAGGAGCTTCATATCGGTGGACGGGAAGCCACGGAGTACTTGGTGGAGAAGCTGAAGCTCGAGCCGTCGCACCACCTGCTGGACGTGGGGTGCGGCATCGGCGGCACCGCGCGCCACGTGGTGGAGCGGTATGGATGCCGCGTTACCGGGTTGGACCTCACGCCCGGGTTCGTGCGCACCGCCCATCTGCTGACCCGGGTGGTGGGATTCCACCGGAAAGCCGTGTTCCACGTGGGCAGCGCCCTGTCGCTTCCCTATGAAGAGGCTGCTTTCGATGCCGCGGTGAGCGTGCACGTGGCCATGAACATCCGAGATCGCGGCCGGTTGTACCGGGAGATGGGACGCGTGCTGCGGGCCGGCGCGCCCGTGGGCCTTTTCGACGTCACGACCACGGGCCGAGAAGGCCTCAACTATCCCGTTCCCTGGGCGGAGACGCCGGCCACCAGCCATCTGATCACTCCCCAGGAGATGGTGGAACGGTTGGAGGCGGCGGGCTTCGAGATCGAGGAGACGGAGGATCGTACCGCTTTCGCCATCGACTTCTTCCGGCGGATGTTCGAGCAGGCGCCCGAATCGCCGCCGCCCCTCGGTTCCCACCTGGTGATGGAAGAGGGGCGCAGGAAATTGGGCAATGTCCTGGCGGCCTTGGAGCAGGGGGCCATCGTCCCCTTCCTGGTGGTGGCGCGCAGGCGTTGAGGTCTCTGGCAACCTTTTCCCCTCCATGCGGCCGACTCTCCTGGTTCAGGCAGCAAGATTCTTCCCCTTCGAGAAAAAGCCGTACAGGGTCGGCAGCACGTAGAGGGTGAGCAGGGTGCTGGAGACCAGTCCGCCCACCACCACGGTGGCCAGCGGTCGCTGCACTTCGGAGCCGACCCCCGTGGCCAACAGCATGGGGATCAATCCAAGGGCGGCGATGGAGGCGGTCATGAGCACCGGCCGCAAGCGCGACAGGGCCCCGCGGAACACGGCTTTCCCCAACGGCTCGCCCGCTTCGACGTTCTGGTTGATGGCGTTCACCATCACCACGCCGTTGAGCACCGCCACCCCGAACAAGGCGATGAAGCCGATGGAGCCGGGCACCGACAGATATTGCCCCGTGACATAGAGCGCCACGATGCCGCCGATGAGCGCCAGGGGTACGTTGATCATGATGAGCAGCGCCTGGCCCACGGAGTGGAAAGCGAAATAGAGCAGCAGGAAGATCAGCCCCAGGGAGAGGGGCACCACGATCATCAACCGCTTCTGCGCCCGCTCCTGGTTTTCGAACTGGCCGCCGAACACCACGGTGTAACCGGGCGGCAGCTCGATCTGCTCGGCGATGCGCCGGCGCAGTTCCTTCACCAATCCGCCCATGTCGCGGTTTTCCACGTTGGCCTGGATCACCACCCGGCGTTGCACGTCGTCACGGCGGATCTGGGGCGGCCCGGATTCGATCTTCACCTCGGCCAGCTCGCCCAGCGGCACCCAGGCCCCGCCGGGAGCCTGCAGGACCAGCCGGCGCAGCGCCTCCACGTCGTTGCGGAATTCGGGTGCCAGGCGCGCGTAGATGTCGTAACGCTCGTTGCCGTGGATCACCTGTCCCGCCGTACGGCCGCCGATGCCGTCGGCCACCAGATCCATCACCTGAGCCACGGAGATGCCGTAGCGTGCCAGCACGGCCCGTCGCGGGCGCACCACCAGCTGGGCCTCGCCGGCGATCTGTTCCATCTCCACGTCACGGGTGCCACGCACTTTGCGCGCCAGTTTTTCGATGGCCTTTCCCTTTCTTTGCAGAACCTTCAGATCGGGGCCAAAAAGCTTGATGGCGAGTTGGGCCTTCACCCCCGAGAGCAGCTCGTCCACCCGGGTGGCGATGGGCTGGGAGAAGGTGAAGAGCAGCCCCGGATGGATCGACAGCGCCTGCTGCATCTTCTTCTGCAGCTCGAAGCGGTTCTTCGCCGTGGTCCACTCCTTAACCGGTTTCAGACCCACGTAGATCTCCACGTTGGAGACCGGCTCGGGGTCACCCCCCAGTTCGGCCCGGCCGATGCGGCTGGACGCGTAGGTCACTTCCGGAAATTGCATGAGTCGCTTCTCCAGCTCGGCGGCCACCTTCAGCGAGGTCTCCAGGCTGGCGGAGGGCGCGAGGGTCACCCGGATGTTGATGGTGCCTTCCTCCAGCTCGGGAACGAACTCGGTGCCCAGTTTCGGCAGGAGCCAAAGGGCGCCGGCGAAGAGCGCCAGGGCCACCGCCACCACCAGCCAACGGAGCCGCAGGGCCGCCCCGAGGGTGTTTCGGTAGAGCCACTCGAGAGGACGGAACACCGGGCTTTCCCTATGCTTCACCGCCTTGCGGAAGCTATAGGTGGCCAGGGCCGGCATCACCACCAGGGCCACCACCAGCGAGGTGATCATGGCCAGCACGATGGAGACGGCCATGGGCTGAAACAGCTTGCCTTCCACCCCTTCCAGGGCGAACAGGGGCGCGAACACCACGATGATGATGATCACCGCATAGAAGACCGGACGGCCCACTTCCCGGGCGGCCTCCTGGATGCGCAGGGGAACGCCCCGCCGGTCGTGGGAGAGGTCGTAGGGGTCGGGGTCTCCCGGTGCGATCTCTTTCCGCACCCGTTCGTCGTGCTCCGGGTCGGGATGGGAGAGGTGTTTGAAGATGTTCTCCATCATCACCACCGAGCCGTCCACCATCATGCCGATGGCGATGGCCAGTCCCCCCAGGGACATGAGATTGGCCGAGACGCCCCACCAGCTCATGGCGGCGAGGGCCAGTCCCACCGAAAGTGGAACCGAAACGAGCACCAACAGCGTGGCGCGCAGGTTGAGCAGGAACAGCAGCAGCACCACGACGATGAGCACGAATGCCTCGAACAACGCTTTGGTCACGGTGTGCACCGCCTTTTCCACCAGATCGGCCTGGTTGTAGAACGGCTCGAGGGTGACCCCCTCAGGAAGGGCCTGGCGGATGGCGGGAAGTCGCGCTTCGATGGCGTCGATGGTGGCCTTGGTGTTCGCGCCCAGCCGCTTGAGCACGATGCCGGCGACCACTTCGCCCAGATATTCCGGCTCGCCGCTCGCGTTGCGGCGGGTCATGGTCACCGCGCCCTGGCGGATCTCGCCGCCGAACTCCACGCGGGCGAGATCCCGCACCCGCACCACCACGCCGTCGGCCTCTTTCAGCGGAATGTCGGCGATGTCTTCCAGGCCCTTCTCTCCGGCGCGGATCCAGCCCACTCCCCGGATCACCAGTTGTTCGGCTCCCCGGTCCAGATACCAGCCGCCGGCGTTGCGGTTGTTGGCCTCGATGGCTTCGACGACGTCGTCGATGGTGAGGCCGTAGGCCAGTAGTTTGCGCGGATCGATGTTGACCTGGTATTGGCGCACCTTGCCGCCGAAGGAGAGCACATCGGTGATGCCGTCCACCGGCAGCAGGAGAAGCTTCACCACCCAGTCGTTGAGGCTGCGCAACGCCGTGGCGCCGTATTCGGGGTTCTGGGAGCGAAGAAGATATTGATAGACCTGTCCCAGGCCCGAAGTGTTGGGCCCCATCTCCGGGATGCCGACTCCTTCGGGGATCTGGCTACGCGCCGCCTGCAACCGCTCGAAGACCAGCTGGCGCGCGAAATAGATGTCGGTGCCCTCTTTGAACACCACGGTGATCACCGAGAGGCCGGTCTTGGAGATGGAACGCACCTCTTCGACGTCGGGCAGGGCGTACATCACCGCCTCGATGGGATAGGTGATGAGCTGTTCCACCTCTTCAGCGGCCAGTCCTTCGGCCTCGGTGTTGATCTGCACCTGGACGTTGGTCACGTCGGGAAAGGCGTCGAGGTTGAGGCGGGGAATGAGCAGGGCCATGGCGGCCAGCGCGGCGAGCAGGGCCAACACCACCAGCAGACGATTGGCCACGGACCAGTCCACGAGTCGGTTCAACATCTTTCCGCCCCCTCAATGGTTGTGCACTTCGAAGCCGGACTTGGCCAGCTCCGACTGGAGGAAGAAGGCGCCTTGCACCACCACCGGGGTTCCGGGCGGCACGCCTTCGACGACGGCGACGCCGGGCAACCGTTTCACCACTTCCACTTCCATCGGCTGAAACACGCCGGGCGTCTTCTCCACGAACAGCTGCCAGTCGCCGTCGGAGCTGCGCAGGAGGGCGTTCAGGGGCAGGGAGAGCGCCGGTTCCCCTTGGCCCACCTGGATGCGCGCGGTGACGAACTGTCCGGAGTGCAATTGGTCTCCAGCGTTGGGAACCTCGATGCGCACGCCCATGGTACGGGTGATTTCGTCGAGCCTGTGGTGCATCTGAATCACCCGCCCCCGGATCCAGCGGTCGCCGGAACGGACGCGGGCGGGAGCGCCCGGTTTCATCTCCTTCATCCTTTCCGGAGCGACGTGGGCTTCCACCCAGATGGTGGACTCGTCGGTGATTTCGAACAGAAGGTCGCCGGGATGGACCATCTGACCCACGACGAAATCGTCGCGAATGATGGTGCCGTCTTGGGGAGCGAGGAGGGTGAAGCGGCCGTCGGCAAGGGAGACGTCGCCCTTTTTCGCCAGCCGGTCGATCTGCCGGGCGGTCATGCCGAAGGCCGACAGCTTGGCCTTTGCCTGCTGGTAGCGGACCCGGTTCTGCAGCCGCTTCTGCTCGGACACCAGTTCCTTGCCCAGCCCTTCCATCCGCCGCCAATCGCGGGCCGCGAGGATGAGATCGCCCTGGGCTTCGGCCATCGCCGCCGAGGTGAGGGTGACCAGCGGTTGGCCTTTTTTCACCCGGTCGCCCAGGCGGGCGTGGCGTTCCACCACTTGAGCCTCTATGCGCGGAGTCACCTGGCTGGTGGCGTAGAGATCGAGGCGGACCTCGCCGGGGGCCTCCACCTCTTCCGCCAAGGGGCGGGGTTCCAGAGGCATGACGCGAATGCCTGCGCCAGCGGCGGCGTCGGCAGACAAACGGACGGTGGGGGCGGCGTGGCCGTGGAGCGCCCCTTCCGCATCCTCGGCGGCCAGGGCCGCCGGTGAAGAAGCGATGTTCAGAATCAGCGGCAGCAGAATGCCGCACAGGGGCCAGCCGGCCCGTTGAGGACGTTGGATCTGTTTCATGGTCTGACATTCCCGAGCAAAAAAGACGAAACGCTCAGCGGCTACGAGAGCGCGCCGGCGAACGGGGCGGAGGGAAAGTCAGAGGCCTCTGGGCGGTTTTCGGGCAGGACGGGGATCGGAAGAGTGGAGCCGTTGACGGTAGTGGCCCGTCGGACGGTCGATCAAGCTGGGCAGGATGAACGCCACCGTCGTCTCCATGCCCAGGAGGTGAAAAATGCCGTGATTGCAGTGATCGAAATCGGCTGCCTGGCCGCCGGCACCGGCGGGCTGTTCCAGGACGGGGTCCTGTCCTCCGACCGATTGGTGCACCTCGGTGGCCAGGGCCAGTCCGTAGCCGAGGATGGAGATCGTCAAAAGGAGGCTGAGAATGCGGCGCAACACGGAATGTCCCGCTTGGTTCCGTTCGGCGAAAGAGCCTTGCGCCCACACTCTACTGGAAAGAGGGGTGACCGGCAACAGAAAGCGGAGCTGCGGAAACTGCTTTTTGTCAAGGCGGCGGGTGAAGAGGCGGGCCTAACATGGGTCGCGCAATACGACGACGACAGAGAGGAGTTGCATGATCAAAGAGTTCATGGAAAAGGATCATCAACGCTGCGACCGACTCTTCGCCGAGGCGGAATCCTTGGTCTCGGAGAGCCGCTGGGAGGAGGGGGAGTCCGCCTTTCATGAGATGCGGGAGGCCATCGAACGCCATTTCTCCATGGAGGAAAAGCTCTTCTTTCCCCGTTTCGAGGCGGTCAGCGGCATGACCATGGGACCCACCCAGGTGATGCGGCAGGAACATGAGCAGATGCGCGCGTTGTTCGACGACATGGAGGAGTCGTTGAAGGCGAGGGAGGCGGACGCCTATCTAGGCGATTCGGAGACCCTGCTCATCATGATGCAGCAGCACAACGCCAAGGAGGAGCAGGTGCTCTATCCCATGCTGGATGCGCATCTTGCGGTTGAAGCGGAACGTCTCATCGAAGAGGCCGGTGGAATCGATCGCTGAGGGAACGAGCAGGGTCGTGACCCTGGACGTGAGCGAGCTGGAAGCGCCCGAACCCCTGGTGCGCGCCCTGGAAGCGCTCGAGCGGCTTCCTCCCGGACGATGCATGGAAATGGTCCACCGTATGCGACCCGAGCTGCTCTATCCTCGCGCGGAGGCGCTGGGTTTTGGTTCCTGCACGCGGGCGGACGACGCCGGCCGCTGCCGCATCTATTTCTGGCGGCGGGGGGACGCGGCGGCGGAAGAGGCGGCCCGCGAGTTGGCTGCGCGGTTCGCCCAGTGGAAGGAGTGAGAGGATGAGTTTCGCCGGCCTCTCGCTGGGCAACACGCCCCCGCTCCAGGTGCCGCTGCGTTTCTTCGTCACCGCGCCTCTCTTCCTCTTTCTGGCCGGCGTCCTGCTGCTCACCGCCGGCTGGTGGAGCGTTCCAGGGCGCTGGTCGCCCTTGTGGCTGGCGCTCACCCATTTGTGGGTGGTGGGATTCATGCTGATGGTGATGCTGGGCGCGCTCCAGCAGGTGATTCCCGTTCTCCTGGGCAGCGCCCTGCCAGGGGCGCGGGCCGTCGCCTTTTGGGGGCATTTGCTGCTGGTGGCGGGGACGCTCTCTCTGGTGTGGGGTTTCCTCTCGGAGTGGAAACTCTGCTTCGTTCTGGCGGCGGCCCTGTTACCGGCCGCGGTGCTGCTGGTCGGCGGCACGGCCTGCGTGGCCCTTGGCCGAAGCCCGTCGCGGCACGCCTCCCGCCTCTCGCTGGCGCTGGCCTTGGCGGCGCTGGGTTTCACGCTCGTCATCGGGAGCTGGTTGGCGCTGGGCCATGGAGGACTGGCGGTGCTGGCGAGGCGGTACACCGATCTCCATCTGGGATGGGGACTGCTGGGATGGACGGTGCTGCTGGTCAGCGGAGTGGCGTGGCAGGTGGTGCCTATGTTCCAGATCACGCCGCGTTACCCCCTGGTCATGATGCGATGGTTCGGGGCGCTCCACTTCCTCGCTTTGTCGGTGTGGTCGGTCGCCCGTTGGCGGCTGGATGCACCCTGGCTCCAATGGGTGGGCGCGGCGTGGCTCTCCGTCTCCTTGGCGCTCTTCGCGGCGATAACTCTCCGCCTGCAGGCGAAGAGGCGGCGCCGCGTCGCCGATTCCACTCTCGATTTCTGGCGGTTGTCGATGATCTCTCTGTTGCTGGCCGTTCTCTCCTGGTGGGCGCGACGGATGGGCATCCTCCTGCCCGCGCCGCTGCCGGCAATTCTCTTCGTCACCGGTTTCGTGGGGAGCGCCATCCTCGGCATGCTCTACAAGATCGTCCCTTTTCTGGTATGGCTCCATCTCACCAACCGGGCTCAGGCGTCGGGCGTGGTTCCGCGCGGACTGCCCAACATGAAGCAGGTGATTCCCAACGAACGCTCGAAGCGGCTGTTCCGGCTCTACACGGCATGGCTGCCTCTCTCCTGGGCGGCGCCTTTCCGCATGGAGTGGTTGGGTCCGCCGGCCGGGCTCCTGCTGATGGCCGTTGCCCTGGTGCTTGCGCGGCACCTCCATCAGGCGGTCCGTCTCTACCGGCGCCGCCGGCGTGGCCTGGAACGAGGAAACGGAAGCCATGCGGCTTCTTTCCATTCTCCCTGACCCTTTGTCTTTCCCGGCGTTTTGCCGCACACTTCCCCTCGGAGAACGTCCGGTGACATGGGGAATCAACAATCTTGCCGGCCCCTTGCTGGCCTGGTTCTGGATGGTGGCCTGGATCGGCCTGGCGCCCAGCTTGCGCTGCGCCGGAGTGGTGCTGCTATTGGTTCCGGCGGTCACCCTGGTGGCCTGGAACATGGTCGAACCGGTGGTGATGCGGCGGTGCGCGTTCGTCTCCCGCTACCTGTTGCCGGGCGCTTCGCTGGCCCGCTGGCTTTCCCGCCACTTGCTGCTCAGCCTCTGGCAGATCCTCAAGGCACTGGCGCTGGTGGTCGTTCTGCTGGTTGCCGCGCCCCAGTGGCCGTTGTGGATGTTGGCGTTGCTTCTGGCGGATGCGCTCGTGGCATCGTGGATCTACCGGGGCGTGGTCCATCTTTTGCGCGGCCAGCTCAAACCCGCCGTGGCCGCCGTGGTGGGGAGGCGGATTCTGGTGTGGATCAACACGGCGCTGCTGGTGGGAGCGGTGGTGGCCGGCGAGCTGGTCTCCAGCCATCCCGACTACCGAGCGCTCGGTTGGAGCGGCACGCTGGAAGAGGCGTTGTCGTCGGTTCATTTCGGCTGCGAACTCTTGGCGCCATTGGCGCGTGCGGGCGCGGGCCGGGAAGCCATCGCTTGGCGGCTGATGCAACTCGGCGTGGAGGGCCTCTCCAACCGCTATCTGGAGCTGGCGGCCTGGCTCCTCTTTCTCGCCGCCTCCACGTTGGCCCTTTGGGCTTGGTCGCGGCTGCTTGCAGGGAGCCTTATCGACCGCAGAGGCGTGTTGTCGTTGGCCGGGGGATGCCGTGGTGACGAGTGAACGCGCTTCCTTGCCCTGGGGATGGATCGGCTTTTTTCTCGTCCTCGTCTTGCTGGTGCTGGCGGCGACGTTGGCGGTGCTGAAGGGAGCGCAGCAGTTGATGGAAAATGAGGGGGATGTACGCCATCGGTTGGTGTGGCGGGTGATCGTCCATGGCGAGTTGCATCTGTTGAAAGAGGCCGAATTCCAGGCTTTTCGCCGGCGCCTCGAGCGTTTCGCCGACCAGCGCCTGTCGGCATTGATCGATGAGAGCGACGCCGCCATCGACCGCGAGGTCGAACGGGCGTTCGAGCCGGTCTATGCCGCCATTCCCGCCTACGCCGACTGGTACTATTCCCTTTCGGGGGAGTATCTGCGGTACGCCCATGCCCTGGGGGGGGACCTGTCGGTCTATTTGACCCGGAGGCTGGAGGGGGCCCTGTTCCAGCAGAGCGGTGCCGACAAGCTTTTGGAAGCCCTGCCGGAAAGGCTGCAGGCGGACGCGGCGCGCCGATTGCGTCGGGCCGGAGAAGGGTTGCTGGCGGATGCCGCTGCGGAGCTCGGCGATCGGGGCGAGCCGCCGCAAGAGGGGGGAGAGATCCGTTGGGAACTGAGCGGGGAGATCCCTCTGGACGACTTGGCCTCCGCGGAGCTGAAGCCCTCGCGGGGCGTGATGGAGCGCCAACTCGTCAGCCTGGGGGCGGGTCTGGGAACCGGGGTGCTGGTGGCCAAGGGCGGCGCCAGCCTCTTGGTGAAGAAGATGGTGGCGGGGATCGCCGGCAGCAAAGGGTTCCAGTTGGCGGCCAGCGTGCTCGGCAAGCTGGCCGCCAAATCGGCCGCCAAAGGTGGCGGCGCGCTCGCCGGGATCGGTGCGGGAACGACGTTGTGCGCTCCCGGGGGGGCGGTGGCCCTGATCTGCGGCGCCGGCGCGGGAATCGCCACCTGGGTGGCGGTGGACATGGCGGCTCTGCAGCTGGACGAGCAGCTCCATCGCGACCAATTCGAGGCGTCGCTGCGCCAGGCGGTGGCTCGGGAAGAGGCGGCGCTGAAGCGTTCGCTCCAGCGGGTGCATGCAAGCTGGTTCAAATCGCGGCTGGACGCCTTCAGCCGCAGAGTGGCGGAGGGCCGAAGAGCGAAAAAAGGCTACCGTCCCATCGACACGTTGCGTTCCTATTGACGACCCGACGCCTGGGGCCGTAGATGGTGTTTCAGGCCGCTGACAGGCGCGAGAGGCCGCTTTCGGGGCCCAGCTTCAAAGCAGGGCGTACTTCTTGAGCCGGTAGATGAAAGCGTAACGGCTCATTCCCAGCAGCCGGGCCGCGCGGCTCTGGTTGCCGCCCGCCTGCTGCAGAGCCTGGAGAAGCAGCTCCTGCTCCACCTCCTCCAGACGGAGCCCCCCTTCGGGAAGAACGAAACGCCAGCGCGAGCGGCCGGGGATGCGGATCTCCGGCGGCAGGTTGCCGGGGTGGATGGTCTTGCCCGGAAAAAGGATCAGCAGGCGTTCGCAAAGGTTGCGCAGTTCGCGGATGTTGCCGGGCCAATGGTAGTTTTCCAACAGCTCGAGCGCCTCGCGGTCGTAACGCGGCGCCGGCAGGCCGTGATGGTCGGCCAGCTGTCGGGTGAGCGCCTTGACGAGCCTGCGCACGTCGCCCTGCCGCGCGCGCAAGGGGGGAACCTGAAAAGGCACCACGTTGAGGCGGTAGTAGAGATCCTGCCGGAAGCGCCCCTCTTCCACCAGTGCCGGAAGATCGGCATGGGTGGCGGCGACGATGCGCACGTCCGACTGGCGGCAGAGGGTGTCGCCCACCCGCTGGTATTCGCCGGACTCCAGAAAACGGAGCAGCTTGGACTGCACCGGCAGGGACATCTCCGCCACTTCGTCCAGGAAGAGCGTGCCGCCCTGGGCGGCGGCGATCCGGCCGGGGTTGTCCCCGGATGCGCCGGTGAAGGCGCCCTTGCGGTGGCCGAACAGCTCCGATTCGGCCAGGCCGTCGGGCAGTGCCGCGCAGTTGATGGCGACGAAGGGGGCCTCCCGGCGGCGGCTGTGCGCATGGATGAAGCGGGCCAGCCGCTCCTTCCCGGTGCCGCTCTCGCCCAGCAGCAGGACGGTCACATCGGTGGCCGCGGCCACCTGCAGAGAGCGCAGCAGCGCGGTGAACTCGGGGGATTCGCCCAAAAGGCGCGAATTGTCGCTCGTGCGGTTCATGTCCGACTCGAATAATACAACATGAGCAGTGCCAACGCGATCAACAGCGCTCCGGCGTACATGCGCACCCTGGAGTTCCTGGCGACTCGCATGAAGCGTTCCGCGAAGACGCCGGTGAGCAACATTGAGGGGAGGGTGCCCAGGCCGAACAGAAGCATGAATAGCATACCTCCGGTGAAATCGCCTTGAGCCAGGGCAATGAAAAGGGCCGAATAGACCAGTCCGCAGGGGAGCCAGCCCCAGACCATGCCGTACAACAAAGCCTGCCAGGGCCGGCTCACCGGCAGCAATCTCCTGCCCAGGGGCTCCAGCCGCCTCCAGATGGGGGCGCCGGCCTTTTCCACCTGCGCCAGCCCGGGAAACCAGCCGGCGAGATGGAAGCCGGCGGCCAGCATCACCAAGGTGGCGGCCAGCGACAGCAGGCGGTGGCCGTACTGGGGAGTGACGGCGAGCAGCAGGCCGCCGCCGAAGGCCCCCGCCAGCCCTCCGGCCAGCGAATAACTGATCAGGCGGCCCGTGCTGTACCACAACAGGTAGGCGGCCAGGGTGGCCGGTCGCCGGCGGATCGACTCGGGCAGGCTCATGGTGAGCACCCCCATGATGCTGCCGCACATGCCGAGGCAGTGCAGGGCTCCGAAGAGCCCCATGAGGAGCGCGCCGAGGCCGCCGATCTCCACCGCCCGGCTATCCGCCGAAGACGCGCTTCAGCAGCTCGGTGGTGCGCGCGGCGGGATTGCGGCGGATCTTCTTCTCCTCTTCCGCCAGCATGAGGAAGAGGCCGTCCAGCGTCTTGTCGGTGACGTACTGGTCCAGGTCCAGGCTGCTGCCTCCCATCAGGCCGGTGAGCATGCCGCCGCCGGCGTTCTGCACCAGCCGCTTGTAGGCGGCGGTGGCGCCCGCCTGGTCGGTGGCCTGCGAGACGATGGGTCGAATGGCCCGCGCGAGCTGCTCTCCGGCCTTTTCCCGCAGGTAGCTTGTGGCGGCGTCGTCGCCCCCTTCGAGGATGCCGCGGGCGTCTTCCAGGCTCATTCCGGAGATGGTCTTCTGGACGATTTCGAGCGTTTTGGGCACGGCGGCTTCCGCGGCCCGGTTCATGGTGGTCTCGAACTGATCCACCAGCGCGCCCTGACCGGCCATGCGCAACCCCCGGGCCACGGTCTTCAGGTTGCCGGGGAGCGGAATGCGGACCTTGGGATCGTTCAGGAAACCGCCGGGGCGGCCGAGATACGCCACGGCGCGGCGGGCGCCCACCGAGAGGGCTTCCTTCAAACCCGCTCCGATCTCGCTTCCGGAGAGAGCGCTGGGGCCGGTTTGCGTGACGCTATTGCCGGTGCCGCTGCGCAGCAGGTCGCCGCCCTGTTTGAGCAGATCGCCCCAGCCGGCCAGCGCCGTGCCGCAGGCGAGAACGAAAGCGAGGGCGAAGAGGGAAAAGGATTTCATGGACGTTTCCTCCGTGAGGGATCTTCCGATCGGTTACAGGTTGCGAATGCGCTCGGCCTGGCGGACGAGCTTCTCCAGGGCGGAACGGGCCTCCTCCAGCTTCTCCCGCTCCTTGCGGACCACGGCCTCTGGCGCCTTCTCCACGAAACCGGGGTTGGCCAGCTTCTTCTCCGCGCGGGCCGTCTCCTGGCGCAGGCGGTCGATCTCCTTTTCCAGGCGTTTCAGTTCCGCCTCCTTGTCGATGAGCCCCGCCAACGGAATGAGCACCTCCATTTCTCCCACCAGGGCGGTGGCGGCCTCGGGCGGCGTACCGCCGGGCTCGAGGATCTCCACCGATTCGGTGCGCGCGAGAAAATCGAGATAGGGGCGGTTGGCGGCCAGCAGCCGGCGGTCCTCTTCGCTCACGTTGGCCAACAGCACCGGCACCGGCCTGCCCGGCGGGATGTTCATCTCGCCCTTGATGCGGCGGATGCCGAGGATGAACTCCATCACCCACTCCATCTCCCTTTCCGCCGCTTCGTTCACCAGCGAATCGTCGGCCTCCGGCCAGGGCTGGAGCATGATGGTCTCTCCCTCCACGCCGGCCACCTTGCGCACCTGCTGCCAGATCTCCTCGGTGATGAAAGGCATGATGGGATGGATCAGCCGCAGCAGCGTCTCCAGCACGCTCACCAGGGTGTGGCGCGCGGCGCGTTTCCGGGCTTCGTCCGCCGTTTCGCTGTTGAGCACCGGCTTGGTGAGTTCCAGGTACCAGTCGCAGTATTCGTTCCAGGTGAATTCGTAGAGCGCCTGGGCGGCATGGTCGAAGCGGTAGCCTTCGATGGCTTCGGCCACTTCTCCCGCCACTTTCTGCAGACGGGAGAGGATCCATCGGTCTGCCGCCGAAAGCGCGTCGGAGGCGGTGCAATCCTCGCCCTCGGTGTTCATCAACACGTAGCGCGACGCGTTCCAGAGCTTGTTGCAGAAATTGCGGTAGCCCTCGATGCGGTTGAGCGAAAGGACGATGTCGCGCCCCGTGGTCGCCTGGCTGGCGAAGGTGAAGCGCAGGGCGTCGGTGCCGTAGGCGGGGATGCCGTGGGGGAACTGCTGACGGGTCTGTTTTTCGATCTTCTTCGCCAGGTGGGGCTGCATCATGCCGGAGGTGCGTTTGGCCACCAGGGCTTCCAGGTCGATGCCGTCGATCACGTCCAGAGGATCGAGCACGTTGCCCTTGGACTTGGACATCTTCTGTCCCTCGGCGTCGCGCACCAGTCCGTGGACGTAGACTTCGTGGAAGGGGACGTCGTCCATGAACTTGAGCCCCATCATGATCATGCGGGCCACCCAGAAGAAGATGATGTCGAAGCCGGTGACCAACACGTTGGTGGGGTAGAAGGTCTTCAGCCGTTCGGTCTCCTGGGGCCAGCCCAGGGTGGAGAAGGGCCACAGCGCGGAACTGAACCAGGTGTCGAGGACATCCTCGTCCTGGCGCAGCGGGTAGTCCGCCGCCAGGTCGTGCCGCCGCCGCACCTCCTCTTCGGAGCGGCCCACGTAGACGTTGCCCTGCTCGTCGTACCAGGCGGGGATGCGGTGGCCCCACCAGATCTGGCGGCTGATGCACCAGTCCTGGATGTTGCGCATCCAGTCGAAGTAGGTGTTCTTCCAGTTGTCGGGAACGAAGCGGATGCGGCCCGACTCCACCGCTTCGATGGCCGGGCGGGCGAGAGGTTCGACCTTCACGTACCACTGATCGGTGAGGAAAGGCTCGATGACGGCGCCGGAGCGGTCGCCCCGCGGCACCATGTGGCGGTGCTCCTCGATCTTCTCCAGCAGTCCTTGGGCCTCCAGATCGGCGACGATCGCCTCGCGCGCCTGGTAGCGGTCCATGCCGACGTACTTCTCCGGAATGAAGCCGCGGTCCTCTTCTTCGTTGGCGCGGATGGCCGCGTCCACTGTGAAGAGGTTCATCAGTCCGCCGTGGGGCTGCTCGGCGATGGCGCTCTCGTCTCGATGGCGCCGCCACACCTCATAGTCGTTGAAGTCATGGGCGGGGGTGATCTTGACGCAGCCGGTGCCGAATTCAGGATCCACGTATTCATCGGCGATGACCGGGATCTTCCGGCCGGTGAGCGGCAGCTCCACGAATTCGCCCACCAGATGCTTGTAGCGCTCGTCTCCGGGGTGGACCGCCACCGCGCAGTCCCCCAGCAGGGTCTCCGGGCGGGTGGTGGCCACCACCAGATGGCCGGTTCCGTTGGTGAGCGGATAACGCATGTGCCACAGATGACCGTTCTCCTCCTCGGAGAGCACTTCGAGGTCGGAGACGGCGGTATGCAGCACCGGGTCCCAGTTCACCAGCCGCTTGCCGCGGTAGATGAGCCCCTCTTCGTAGAGGCGGACGAAGACCTCCTTCACCGCTTCGGAGAGGCCCTCGTCCATGGTGAATCGTTCCGTGGACCAGTCCACCGAGCAGCCCATGCGCCGGAGCTGGCGGGTGATGGTGCCCCCAGACTCCTCCTTCCATTGCCAGACCCGCTCGATGAACTTCTCCCGGCCCAGGTCGTGGCGGCTCTTGCCTTCGGCCTCGAGCAGGCGCTCCACCACCATCTGCGTGGCGATGCCGGCATGGTCGGTGCCCACCTGCCAGAGGGTGTTGTCGCCCTTCATGCGATGGTAACGGATCAGACCGTCCATGATGGTGTCCTGGAAGGCGTGGCCCATGTGCAGGCTGCCGGTGACGTTGGGCGGCGGGATCATGATGCAATAGGGCGCGCCCCGGCCGGAGGGCGCGAACCAGCCGTTCTCCTCCCAGGTCCGGTACCAGCGGGTTTCGATGGCCTTGGGGTCGAAGGTCTTTTCCATGAGTCGCAGGGAGCTGTGGCAAAGCCGCAATTATATGGGGTATGGCCGCTTCCTGGCATCGTTTCGCCGAAAAAAAAGCGTTATCATTGGCCACCTTTCGAGGCACAGAAGCAGGAAGTCCGCCATTCCCACACCCCGAATCATTCCCCGGTCGGAGCACAACATCTCCCGGGCCAACATCTCCGAGAACGCCCTCAAGGTGCTCTACCGGCTGAAGAAGAGCGGCTACCAGGCCTACCTGGTGGGCGGGGGCGTGCGCGACCTGCTGCTGGGACGGGAGCCCAAGGATTTCGACGTGGCCACCGACGCCACTCCCGAGCAGGTGCGCCAGGTGTTCCGCAACTGTCGCCTCATCGGGCGCCGCTTCCGCCTGGCGCACGTGCGTTTCGGCCGGGAGATCATCGAAGTGGCCACCTTCCGCAGCGCCGATTTCGGGAAGCTGGCGCAGAGCGCCAACGGCATGGTGCTGGACGACAATCGGTACGGCACCATTGAGGAGGACGCCCTGCGGCGGGACTTCACCGTCAACGCCCTCTACTACAACATCGCCGACTTCTCGGTGGTGGATTACAGCACCGGCATGGAAGACCTGCGGGCCGGCTTGCTGCGCCTGCTGGGCGATCCCGAGACCCGCTACCGGGAGGATCCGGTGCGGATGCTGCGGGCGGTGCGGTTCGCCGCCAAGCTGGGCTTCAACATCGAGCCGGCCACCGAGGAGCCCATCGCCCGGCTGGGCCATCTGCTCGCCGAGGTGCCGCCGGCGCGGCTGTTCGAGGAGGTGCTCAAACTCTTTGTCAGCGGCCATGCGGTGGCCAGCTTCGAAAAGATGCGCCATTACGGGCTCTTCGCCTGGCTCTTTCCCCAGACCGACGAGGCGCTGAGCCACGAAGAGCACGAATTTCCGCTCACGCTGCTGCTCAGGGGGCTGGAGAACACCGACCGCCGTCTGGCCGAGGGCAAGCCGGTGACGCCCGCCTTTCTCTTCGCCGTGCTCCTTTGGGAGCCGCTGCGGCGCCGGGCAGAGCGGCTCGAGCGCGAGGAGGGACTGCCCCCCTATCCGGCCATCCAGCAGGCGGCCACCGAAGTGGTCGCGCGGCAGGTTCAGCGGGTGGCGGTCCCCCGCCGCTTCACCACACCCATGCGCGAGATCTGGAGCCTGCAGCCGAGATTCCGCAACACCCGCGGCAAGCGGCCGGCGCGGCTGTTGGCTCATCCCCGTTTCCGCGCCGCCTACGATTTTCTGCTGCTGCGCGCCGAGGCGGGCGAGGCCGACCCGGAATTGGCGGCCTGGTGGACCCGCTACCAGGAGCAGCAGGGGTTGGATCCCGCCGGCGGCAACAAACCCTCCGCGGGGCGCCGCCGGCGTCGGCGGCCGCGCAAGCGCAGGCCGCCCGCATGAGCCGCGCCTGGATCGGCCTGGGCAGCAACCTGGAGGAGCCCCGTCACCAGATCGAAACGGCCTGGTCCGAACTGGATTCCTTGCCGGAGACGAACGTGGCGGCGTGCTCCTCCCTCTACGCCAGCAAACCGATGGGGCCCGCGGATCAGCCCGACTATCTCAACGCCGTGGCGCTGCTCGAGACCGCTCTGGAGCCCTTGCGGCTGCTCGACGCCTTGCAAGCCCTGGAGGCGCGCCATGGCCGGGTGCGCCGGCGGCGCTGGGGGCCGCGCACCCTCGATCTGGACCTGCTACTGTATGATGAGCGGGTCGTCACCACGCCGCGCTTGAAGCTGCCCCATCCCGGCATCGGCGAGCGCGACTTCGTGCTGCTGCCGCTGCTGGAGATCGCGGGCGACATCGAGATCCCCGGGCGGGGCCGGGCCTCGCGGCTGCTGGCGCAATGCCCCTCCCGCACAGCGAGACGCATCGAATGAGCGACAAGGTAACCATCTCCACTCTCAACCGCATGAAAGAGGCCGGCGAGAAGATCGCCGTCATCACCGCCTACGACGCCGGCTTCGCGCGCCTGTGCGAAGAGGCGGGGGCGGACGTGCTGCTGGTGGGCGACTCCCTCGGCATGGTGGTGCAGGGCCACGACAGCACCCTGCCGGTGACCGTGGACGAGATGGTTTATCACACCGCCATGGTCAACCGTGGCAGCCGGCGCGCCTTCCTGGTGGCCGACATGCCCTTCATGAGCCACGGCACGCCCGAACAGGCGCTGGATTCCGCCGGTCGCCTGATGAAGGAGGGTAGGGCGCACATGGTGAAGATCGAGGGGGGCGAACCGCAAGTGGAGACGGTACGCCACCTCACCCGCCGCGCGGTGCCCGTGTGCGCCCATCTCGGCCTGCTTCCCCAGTCGATCCATCAGCTCGGCGGTTACAAGGTTCAGGGGCGAGATCCCCACACCGCCGAGACGATTTTGCGGGATGCGGCGCTCATGGAAGAGGCGGGCGCGCAGATGCTGGTGCTCGAGTGCGTGCCGGAGCTGTTGGCCAAGGAGGTGAGCGCCAGCCTCTCCATTCCCGTCATCGGCATCGGCGCCGGCGGCGGTTGCGACGGGCAGGTGCTGGTGCTGCATGACGTGCTCGGCATCACTCCGGGGGGCGCCCCCTCCTTCAGCCGCAACTTCATGGAGGAGGCGTGCAGCATCCAGGAGGCGCTGAGCGCCTACGTGGCGGCGGTGCGCTCGGGCGCTTTCCCCGCGGCGGAGCAGAGCTTTCGATGAGAATGGTGGCCGATCCCGCGGCGTTGAGGGCTGCGTTGGCGAAAGGAGCGGGACGGCTCGCCTTCGTTCCCACCATGGGCAACCTTCACGAAGGCCATCTGGCGCTGGTGCGCCGCGCCCGCGAGCTGGCCCCCCGGGTGGTGGTGAGCATCTTCGTCAATCCGCTCCAGTTCGACCGGGCTGAGGATCTCGAGGCCTATCCCAGAACTCTCGAGCGGGACGCCCGCCTGTTGGAAGCCGAAGGAGTGGACCTTTTGTTCGCCCCTGGCGTGGAGCACATCTATCCGCGGGGAATGGAGGTTCACACTCGGGTGGAGGTGCCGGTGGTGAGCGAAGGGCTTTGCGGCGCCGCGCGGCCCGGCCACTTCACGGGGGTGGCCACCATCGTCTGCAAGCTTTTCAACCTGGTGCAACCCGACGTGGCGCTTTTCGGCAAGAAGGATTACCAGCAGCTGCTGGTGATCCGCAAGATGGTGGAGGACCTCGCCCTACCGGTGGAGATCCTGGGAGTGGAGACGGTGCGCGAGGCCGACGGCCTGGCCATGAGTTCGCGCAACGGCTATCTCACCGAAGAGGAGCGCGGCCGGGCGCCGGCCCTCCATGCGGTTCTGCGCCAGGTGGCCTCGCGGTTGGCGCGGGGAGAGCGGGACCTGCAGAAGCTCGAAGCGGAGGGGATGGGTCTGTTGGAGGCATCCGGCTTTCGACCCGACTATTTCGCCATTCGCCGCGCCGCCGATCTGGGGGTTCCCGGGCCTCGGGACGAAGAGCTGGTGGTCCTCGCAGCGGCCTTCTTGGGCAAGGCGCGGCTCATCGACAACGTGGAGGTGCGGCGCCCCTCCGCCGCCTCCCCCTGACCTTTCGCATCGGCCTCGTCACCGGGAAGGGAAGGAGCGGCCCCGGCGATGGAGGCCGGAGCCGCTTTCTCTTCAGTTCCAGTATCCGCGCTGGCCCTGATTCCACCAGGGAGGCGGAGCGAAGAAGTCGTCGTTGAAATCGGGGAAGCGGGGGAAGTCGGGAAAGGCCGGCATCTGCATGGGAGGAAACGCCGGCATGCGGTCGCTCAGAGCGTCCAAAAGCTGCTGTTTCATCGCCGAGGGGAGCTCCCGCTCCTTGCGCACCTGCGAGCGGATCTCGTCGCGGGTGCCTTCGTATTCGAACCGTTTCTTGTTGCCGTTCTCGTCGAGGAACTCCACCACGGCGCTGTACTTGCCGTCCGGCTTTTTGACCACCGACAGGGATTGGAAGCTCTCCCAGGTGCGCGACTGGAAAGGCGCCGGGGGCGTTCCCGGCCGATGGCGTTTCGCCATGGATTGCCGGCGGCTCTCCAGGGTGACCCCCACCTTCATCGGTTTGCCGTGGCGGACCAGTTCGATCGTCGCCTTGTCGCCGGGTTTGGCGCTGCGCACCCGGCTCACCAGGTCGCGAGGCGAGAAGAGTTTTTCGCCGTTGTAGCTGAGCAGCACGTCGTTGCGCTGGATGCCGGCCGCCTTGGCGGGCGAGTGGGGCATCACGCGCCGGACCAGGAGCCCCTGGTTGTCGGCGACGCCTTCGGGAAGTTGTGCCTGGACCGCCTGCGGCACGGGGCCGATGGCCACTCCCAACCACGCCGGAGCGGAAGCGGGCGCGCTCGCCGGTGCCGGCTGGGCGACCGCTTCGCCGCCCACAGCCAGGCCAATGGCGGCGACCAGGGGAATCAACACCAATCTTTTCTTCATTTTGTCGACCTCCGTAAGACCAGGATCAGGTGAAGAGATGGCTCCACGAGCCACCATTTTCAACGAATTGGGTTTCAGCTTCTTTGATCGCGCATAAGAAAAAGGTTCCCCGGCGCTCTTGAAAAGCTCTTTTGGAAACCCACTTGGTTGATGACCGGAGCCGGATGGCTTCCCGTTGAACAACTGGATCTTGGCTGGAGGAAAACGATGTCGACACTGCAACAGATCAAAAGCGGCGTGAGCCAGGCGTGGGACAATCTCGTAGAGGGATGGCAGCAGCTCTATCGCAAGGCGGCGGGCGCCATCACCCGTTTCACCAAGGGCGATGCCGGAGAGGAGGAGCAGCGGGAACTGGCCCTGCGCAGCGCGGGGTGGGGCATGCTGCCGGCCGAAGTCTTCGACGACGACGAAAAGGTGGTGGTGCGCATGGAGGTGCCGGGCATGGAGAGCGGCGATTTCGATATCCAGGTGGTGGAGAACTACTTGGTGGTGAGCGGCCAGAAGCGGGTGGAACGGGAGCGCAGCGAAGGCCGCTTCCACGTTCTGGAACGCGCCTACGGCCGCTTCGAGCGCGCCATTCCCCTGCCCGAAGAGGTGGTGGCGGACGAGGCGAAAGCGCGCTACAAGCGGGGCGTGCTGGAAGTGACGCTGCCCAAGTCCTCGGCGCGCCGGCGCCGCCGGATCGAGGTGAAAGTGAACTGAGCCGCTTTGCGGCGGTCGATCCGGATGGAAAGCCGGGGCCGACGCGCCCCGGCGGATCTTCGCGCCCGGCCTTGCGTAAGTTCCGCTGGAGCGGGACGGGTGGATGCGCCGGCCGAATTTCCCCGAGAGAATCCCGGATTCCGGCGCAAATGTTCGGGCTGACCGGCCTCTTTCGGGTATTCTGTCCGCGTTGCCGATCCTCTAGCAGGCCGTTGAAAAACGTTGTTTTTCGACGGCCTGTGAGCGGTACAGGGAGGTGCCGCCATTTTCGATGACTGCAAGTCATTGAAAATGAAGGAACCGGGAAATCGCATTTTCCGGTTCCGGGGTTGAAAAAGTCCATGGAAGGACTTTTTCAACATTCCGCTAGTTCTGTCCGGAGGTGAAATGAATCGAATCAGACTCGTCCTTCGCTGGCCTCTCCTGCCGCTGATGGCACTGGTGCTTCAGTGCGCGTCGCTCGGGGCTTCAACCGCCGGTGTTCCCGGCGACTCCCTGGCGCCCATGCTCAAGCGGGTGCTGCCGGCCGTGGTGAACATCTCGTCCACCACCTATGTGGCGCAGCGCCGGAACGGCCTGTGGAACGATCCTTTCTTCCGCCACTTTTTCGGCGGCGGCCAGCCCGTGATCCAGCGCAAGGCGCAGAGCCTGGGATCGGGGGTCATCGTGGACGCCCGCAAAGGGTGGATCGTGACTAACAACCATGTGGTGGAGGGCGCCGACGAGATCACCGTCACCCTCCGCGACCAGCGCAGCTTCAAGGCCAAGTTGCTCGGGGCCGATCCAGCGGTGGACATCGCGCTGCTGAAGATCGAGGCGGACCACCTCACGGCGCTGCCGCTGGCCGACTCCGACCGCCTCCAGGTGGGGGACTTCGTGGTGGCCATCGGCAACCCCTTCGGTCTGGGGCAGACGGTCACTTACGGCATCGTCAGCGCGCTTGGGCGCAGCGACCTGGGGATCGAAGGCTACGAGAACTTCATCCAGACCGACGCCTCCATCAATCCGGGCAATTCCGGAGGGGCTTTGGTCACCACCCATGGCGAGCTGGTGGGCATCAACACCGCCATCGTCGGCAATTCGGGCAACGTGGGGATCGGTTTCGCCATTCCCGCCAACATGGTGAAGGCGGTGGCGAAGCAGCTGGCCCGCTACGGCGAGGTGCGGCGCGGACAGTTGGGAGTGGTGATGCAGGATCTCACTCCCGATCTGGCGCGCGCTTTCGGGCTCGATCGCCGCCGGGGGGCGGTGGTCACCCAGGTGGTGCCGGGTTCGGCGGCGGAGAAGGCCGGCCTGCGCCCGGGTGACGTGATCGTCGGCATCGACGGCAAGCCGGTGCATGGCGGCAGCGATCTGCGCAACGCCATCGGGGTGTTGCGGGCGGGCACCACCGTCCGCTTGAGCGTCGTTCGCGACGGCCGCAAAAGGAGCGTGACGGCGACCATCGCTCTGCCCAGGGATGCGCGCACCGAGGGAGAGCGGCTCGCGCCCGGCTTGGCCGGCGCCGTGCTGGGCAATCTGGGCAAGGAGCACCCGCTGGGAGAATCGGGAGGCGTGGCGGTGCTGGAGGTGAAGCCCGGCAGCCGCGCCTGGGAAGCCGGGTTGCGAAAAGGGGACGTCATCGTTTCGGTGAACCGCCAGGCGGTGGCCGACCTTCTGGAGCTCTCCCAACTGCTCTCCCAGGCGCGGGGCGGAACCCTTCTGTTCAACGTGCGCCGCGGCAACGGTGCCTTCTTCATCGTCATGAGGTGAGAGCGAGCGACCATGGAATTCAAGGATTACTACGAGATCATGGGGGTGAGTCGTGACGCCACCCAGGAAGAGATCAAGCGGGCCTACCGCAAGCTGGCGCGCAAGTATCACCCCGACGTGAGCAAGGAGCCGGACGCCGAGGAGAAGTTCAAACAGCTCGGCGAGGCCTACGAGGTGCTGAAGGACCCGGAGAAGCGCGCCGCCTACGACAAGCTCGGCGCCAACTGGAAGGCGGGTCAGGAGTTCCACCCCCCTCCCGACTGGGACGCCGGATTCGAGTTTCGCGGCGGAGGCTTCACCGGCGCCGGCGAAGGGGTGGATTACAGCGATTTCTTCGAGTCCCTCTTCGGCGGGGGATTCCGGCGCGCCGGCGGGCGCGGTGGTTTCCACGCACGCGGTCAGGACACCCACGCCAAGGTGCTCATCGACCTCGAGGACGCCTACCGGGGCGCGGTGCGCCACATCACTCTTCAGGCTCCCGAAGTGGACGCCCAGGGTCACGTCACCACCCGCCAGCGCACCCTGAAGGTGAACATTCCCAAAGGGGTGCGGGAGGGGCAGCAGATCCGCCTGGCCGGTCAGGGCGCGCCCGGCATCGGCGAGGGGCCCGCGGGGGATCTCTATCTGGAGATCGCCTTCAAGCCGCACCCCTTCTACCGGGTGGAGGGCAAGGACGTCTATCTCGATCTGCCGGTGGCCCCCTGGGAGGCGGCGCTGGGAGGACGCGTCAAGGTGCCCACCCCGGCGGGAACCCTGGAACTGAAGATTCCGCCGGGCTCCAACACCGGCAAGAAGATGCGCCTCAAGGGGAAGGGCATACCCGCCCGGCAGCCGGGCGACTTCTATGTGGAATTGAAGGTGATGACGCCGCCGGCCGAGAGCGAGGAGCAGAAGGCGCTCTACCGACGGATGGCGGAAAAGTTCAGCTACAACCCGCGCAGCGGGCTGGGGGTGTGATCCATGGCCGGGATGAAAGAGAGAATCATGGAAGGAGTGCTGCTCGACGAAGAGTGCAGCCTGACGCTGGCGGAGTTGAGTCGGGCTTGCGCCGCGCGCGGCGAGTGGGTGATGGAGTTGGTCGAGGAGGGGATCCTGGAGCCGAGCGGCGGGACCCCGGCCGAGTGGCGCTTCGCCGCTCCTTCTCTGCAACGCGCCCGGGTGGTGCGTAACCTCCAGCGCGATCTGGGCGTCAATCTTGCGGGAGCGGCGCTGGTGCTCGACCTGCTCGACGAAGTGGAACGGCTGCGCGCCCGCTTGCGCCGTTTCGAGTCGGGCTGTTGATGGAGGAATCGGCCTGGCGGCGGCACCGGCTGGCCAACGGCCTGCAATCGTTGTTGCTGCTCGCGTTTCTGGGCGCCTTCCTGGGGCTGGTGGGCTGGTTGCTCTGGGGCAGGGAAGGGTTGGTCTCCCTGGCGGTCACGCTCCCTTTTCTGCTGTTGCTCAATCCGGCGGTGAACCCGCGGCTGCTGATGCGGCTCTATGGGGCGCGCAGGCTGAGAGAGGCCGACGCCCCCGGATTGCTGGCCACGGTGGCGGAGCTGGCGCGCCGGGCGGGGCTGGAGAAGCCGCCGGCGCTCTTCTATATCCCCACGCCCTTGATCAACGCCTTCTCCACCGGACGCCGAGACGACGCCGTGGTGGCGGTGTCGGCAGGGCTGCTGCGGACACTGACGCCGCGGGAGCTGGCGGCGGTGCTGGCTCACGAGATCAGCCACATCCGGGCCGACGACACCTGGGTGATGGGCATCGCCGATCTTTTTTCCAGGCTCACCAGCGTCTTCTCCCTGTTCGGCCAATTTCTTTTGTTGATCAATCTGCCCTTGCTCCTGGTTCAACAGACCCCCATCAACTGGGCGGCCATCGCGCTGTTGATCTTCGCCCCCACTCTCAGCGCGTTGGCGCAACTCGGCCTGTCCCGCACGCGCGAATACGATGCCGACTTGAACGCCGTTCAGCTCACCGGCGATCCCCAGGCGCTGGCCAGCGCGCTGGTCAAGGTGGACCGCTACAACGGCAACTATCTGGAGCAGATCCTCTTGCCCGGCCGGGGCGTTCCCGAACCCTCCTGGCTGCGCACCCACCCGCCCACCGAAGAACGCATCCGGCGCATCCTCGCGCTCGGAAAAACGGCGTCGGCGCGTCCCCTTCCGCTGCCCGGTTCCGGCGGCGATGCGGCCGATTCGTTCCTTCCCCCCTCCGCCCGGCCCCGCTGGCATCTCCACGGCCTCTGGTATTGACGGGGCGATCGCGTGGAGGGCGGCCTCTTGAAAAAATCGTCGTGGTCCCCACATGAAAGGGCGAAGATCGTGGAAGTTTTTCCATGAAACCCGGATATCGACAGGAGGTAGGGTCATGATTGGTTTTCCTGGATTCGACAGCACCCTTTTCGATGATCTGCTGCGCGTCCAGCGGCAGATGGAGAGTCTTTTCGGCGGTCCCTTGACCAGCGCCATCCGCTCCATGGGGGCGGCGGCCTTTCCGCCGGTGAACGTGGGCACCACGCCCGAAGAGGTGGATGTCTATCTCTTCGCGCCGGGGGTGGATCCCAACGCGCTCGACATCAGTCTGCAGAACAACGTGCTGACGGTGGCTGGCGAACGGCGGGTGATCCGCGAGGAAGGGGCGAGTTACTACCGCAAGGAGCGCTTCGATGGCGAATTCCGGCGCGTGCTCACCCTGCCGGAGGATGTGGATCCCGACCGCGTGGACGCCACCTATACCGACGGCGTGCTGCACATCCGCATCGAGCGCAAAGAGTCGAGCCGGCCCAAGCAGATCAAGGTCAACTGAGGCGGGAGGTGAGAGCAATGAGCGACAAGACCGAACTGACCACCACGCAGGGCGGAGACGTGCAACCTGCGTCGGAGCAACAACGGCTGGAGCAGATCGTCCGGCCGGCCGTGGACATCTTCGAGGACGAATCGGGCATCACGGTGCACGCCGACATGCCGGGCGTTTCCAAGGAGCGGCTGAACGTGAAGGTGGAAGGGGATACCCTCACCATTGACGGGGTGGCCGACATCCCGATGCCTGAAGGGATGGAGCCTCTCTATGCCGAGGTGCGCGCCACCCACTATCAGCGCAGCTTTACCCTGAGCCCGGAGATGGACGTGGATCAGGTGGATGCCAGCTTGAAGAACGGCGTCCTCACTCTGCGGATTCCCAAGCGCGAGGAGCACAAGCCGCGCAAGATCGAGGTGAAGATGGGTTGATCCCCTTTCCTCCTTGCATGGAAAAAGCCGCCGCGGATACGAGTTCCCCGGCGGCTTTGTTTTTTAGAGAGAGGGATTTTGAAGACCGCGGGCCTCGGAAAGCTCGCCGCGAGGGACGCTCCAGCTGAGGTAGAATGCCGTTGGTCCCGAACCGCGGAACGACCATGACCTCACAGCTCACCATCACGCGTCCGGACGACTGGCATCTCCATCTGCGCGACGGGGCGGCGCTGCGACAGACGGTGCTCCACAGCGCGCGCCGCTTCGCCCGCGCCATCGTCATGCCCAATCTTCGTCCGCCCGTGACGACCACCGCCGAAGCCGAGCGCTACCGGGCGCGCATCCTGGCCGCTCTGCCCGAGGGGCTGACGTTCGAGCCCTTGATGACACTCTATCTCACCGACAACACGCCGCCGGACGAGATCCGCCGGGCGTGGGCGTCGGGGGTGGTGCATGCGGTGAAGTATTATCCAGCCGGCGCCACCACCAACTCGGAAAACGGCGTCACCGACCTGCGCGCCTGCTATCCCACTCTGGAAGCGATGGCCGAGACGGGGATGCCGCTTCTGGTCCATGGCGAGGTGACCGATCCGCAAGTGGATGTCTTCGACCGCGAAGCGGTCTTCATCGACCGGATCCTGGTGCCCCTGTTGCGCGACATCGAAGGGTTGAATGTCGTCTTCGAACACGTCACCACGCGGGAGGCCGTGGCCCTGGTGCGCGAGAGCGGGCGACGGTTGGCCGCCACCATCACGCCGCAGCACCTGTCGATGAACCGCAACGCGCTCTTTGAAGGGGGGCTGCGTCCACACCACTACTGCCTGCCGGTGCTGAAGCGCGAAGAGCATCGACGCGCGCTGGTCGAGGCGGCCACCAGCGGAGATCCGAGCTTTTTTCTGGGCACCGACAGCGCGCCCCACGCCCGTCGCCACAAGGAGAGCGCCTGCGGTTGCGCCGGCATGTTCAGCGCCCCGGCGGCCATCGAGCTCTACGCCGAGCTGTTCGAGCGCGAAGGGGCGCTGGAGCGCTTGGAAGGGTTCGCAAGCCGCCACGGGGCCAACTTCTACGGTCTCCCGCACAACCGGGAAACCATCACTCTGGTGAAGGAGAGCTGGAGTCTGCCTCGAGAACTGGCTTTCGGCGACGAGACGGTGGTGCCCATGGCGGCCGGCGAGACCCTCTCCTGGAAACTGAAGGACTCGAAATGAATCGACAGCAACCGCCCGACTCTTTGCAACGCACCCTGCGGCTGGCCCTGTGGGTGTCGCTCGCTTTCATCTTCTTCAACTGGGTGTGGCCCTTCCTCCAGGGGTGGCTGCTGGCGGTCACCGCCGAGCCGCGAGCGGTGACGCCGCGCGGCTCGCTCTCGAAAGTGGAACAGACCAATATCGCCATCTTCAATCAGGCGAGCCCCTCGGTGGTCTACATCACCACCACCCAGGACTTGGTCAACCTGTGGACCCGGGACGTGACCCGCATCCCCAAGGGCACGGGATCGGGATTCGTCTGGGACGGCCACGGCCACATCGTCACCAACTATCATGTGATCCAGGACGCATCGGCGGCCTATGTGCGCCTCGCCGACCAGAAGACCTACCGGGCGGTGCTGGTGGGCGCCAGTCCCGACGACGACCTGGCTGTGCTCCGAATCCAGGCTTCCCTGAGCATTCTCAAGCCGCTGCCCATCGGCACCAGCTCGGATCTGCAGGTGGGGCAGATGGTCTATGCCATCGGCAACCCCTTCGGCTTGGACCACACCCTCACCACCGGCATCATCTCGGCGCTGGATCGCACCATACGCACCGACAACGGCGTCATCGAGGGGCTCATCCAAACCGATGCGGCCATCAATCCCGGCAATTCCGGCGGGCCTCTGCTGGACAGCGCCGGACGGCTGATCGGCATCAACACCGCCATCTACAGTCCTTCGGGGGCTTATGCCGGCATCGGCTTCGCGGTGCCGGTGGACCGGGTCAACCGGGTGGTGCCCCGACTCATCGCCCAGGGCCACTACCGCCGCGCCACGCTCGGCGTGGTGGTGGACGACCACATGAGCCGCCTGGTGAGCGACAAGCTCGGCGTAAAAGGGGTGCTGGTGCTGCGGGTGGAACCGGGCTCCGCCGCCTCGGAGGCGGGAATCCGCGGAAGCCGGGTGTTGCCGGAAGGACGCCTTGTGCCGGGCGACATCATTCTGGAAGTGGATGGAAAGGTGGTGGAAAACGCAGCCGACCTGCGCGCGGCGCTGGACGATTACACCGTGGGCGACAAGGTCCGGCTCAAGCTGCTGCGCGACGGCGAACTGCTGGAGGTGCCGGTCACTCTTCAGTGATGCCTTGGAGGGCGTCGCTCATGCCGCCTCCGTCTTCATCGTCTTCCTCCATCCCGAAGCGGGGGAAAGGCGCTGGATTCCGGCTCTCCGCCTTCGGCTCCGGCCGGAATGACGGGGAGGGAACGTCGTCGTTCCCACGCGGGCGGGAATCCACGAGCCGAGAAGGCGTCGCCGGGGGATTGCGGCTTCAATATGCCGCCGGACCTCAATAGACTAGGTTCATCACCGCCATGGAGACCACCAGGAACAACAGGGTCATGATGCCGCCGGCGCGCATGAAGTCGGCGACGCGGTAGCCCGCCGGCCCCATGATGAGGGCGTTCACCTGGTGGGTGGGGATGATGAACGAGTTGGAGGTGGCGATGGCCACGGTGAGTGCGAAGAGAGCGGGGTCCGCATCCACGCCCACGGCGATGTTCACCGCCAGGGGCACCAGCAACACGGTGGCGCCCACGTTGGACATCACCAGAGTGAAGAAGGTGGCCAGAGCGGCGATGGCGCTCTGAATCACCCACACCGGCATGTGGCCCACCACCGAGAGGGTCTGCTCCGCAATCCATTTGGCCGTTCCCGAGGTCTCCACCGCCAGCCCCAGGGGAATGAGGGAGGCGAGCAGGAAGACCGTCTTCCAGCTCACCGCCCGGTAAGCCTCCTCGATGTCGAGCACGCCGGAGATCACCATGCCGACGGCGCCCGTGAGCAGGGCCACCGAAAGGCGGATGTCGGTGAAGAGCACCATGGAGAGGGCGATGGAGAAGAAGACGATGGCCCATCCCAGCTTGTGGGGCCGCTCCTCTTCGTGAGGATATTCGGTGGTCACCACCACGAAGTTGGGGTCCTTCTCCAGGCGGGCGAGGGCGTCCCAGCGGGTGTGCACCACCAGAGTGTCGCCGGCCTGCAGCGGAATGTTGCGGATGTCCTCGCCCTCGCCCATGGTCTTGCCGCCGCGATGCAGGGCGATCATGGCGATGCCGTAGGTCTTGCGCATCCATACGTCCCGCGCGCTCTTGCCCACCAGATTGGAGCCCGGCGGGATGACGATCTCGGCGATCCCCGCCTTGGTGGCGGCGAGGTCCTCGGCGAAGGTGCGCAGCGAGTCGCGTTTCTTCAGCCCGTATTTCTCCACGAAATGGTCCAGGTTCTCTTCCGAGGCGACGATTCCCAGCACCATGCCCGGCTGGAACTCCACGTCGCGGGCGATGGTGTTGGGGCCCACCCGGGTCTCTTGACCGGCCAGCTTGGTGGCGATGACGCGGATGGCGTAGGCGGTCTCCACGTCGTCCAGCTTCTTCCCGACCAGGGGGCTGCCCTCGGGAACCACCACCTCGTAGAGGCTGTAGTCGATGCCGTAGACGTCATGGAAGTATTCCATGGTGCTGGAAGCGGTGGTGGTGCCGGCTTCGCCGCGGCTTTCCGGAAGCACCCAGCGGCCGGCGAGGACGAAATAGGCGATGCCGCTGAGCACCAGTGCGACGCCCACGGGGGTGACGGAGAAGAGTCCCCAGGCCTCCATCTGCCGTTCCGGCGGCAGCGCGTGGTTGGAGGTGAGGATCAGGTCGTTGAGGAGGATCAGCGGGCTGGATCCCACCAGGGTGACGGTGCCGCCGAGGATGGCGCAGAAGCCCATGGGCATGAGCAGGCGCGACATGGGCAGGCCGGAGCGGGCCGAGATGCGGCTCACCACGGGGATGAAGAGAGCGGCGGCGCCCACGTTCTGCATGAAGGAGGAGATGAAGGCCACGGTGCCGGAGATGATGGGAATGATCCGCTTTTCGGTGGTGCCGCCGATCCGCAGGATGAAAGCGGCCACCTTGCTCATGATGCCGGTGCGGTCCAAGCCGGCGCCGATGACCATCACCGCGATGATGGAGATCACCGCGTTGCTGGCGAAGCCGTCGAAGAGCCGCTGGTTGTCCACCAGCCCCTTTTCCAGCCCCATGAGGGGCGCCAGCAGTTCGGTGAGGCCGAGCAGCACCATGATGGAGACGGCGGCCACGTCCACCTCCACGATCTCGAAGGCGAAGAGATAGATGGTGAGCAGCAGAATGGCGCTGACCCAGGCGATCTCGACGCTGGGGGTCACCTTGGCCATGAAGGCGGCGAGGAGAAGGAAAACGACGGCGGCTGCGATCTTCTTCAGAGGCAACTTCTTCTTCGGGTCGCTCATGGGAGCTGGATCGGTCGTGGTATCTGTTATCGGAGTGAGCCGACCATAGCCCCTTTCGGAGAAGGGATCAAACCCCCGTGAGGCCGCCGCCCTCTTCGAGGATGAATTCCAGAAAGGTGCGCGCCACCAGGCTCAGCTCCCGTTTGGCGGGATGCACGGCGAACCAGTGGCGCCGCACCGGAAAACCCTTCACGTCGAGGATGGCGATGCGGCCGCTCTCCAGCTCCAGGCGGAGATTGTGCCGCGACATCACCGAGATGCCCAGCCCCGCCATCACCGCCTGTTTGATCGCCTCGATGCTTCCCAGCTCCATGTAAGGGGCCAGGGTGAGGTTCTCTTCTTCGAAGAGCCGGTCCATCGCCAACCGGGTTCCGGAACCGGGCTCGCGCACCAGCACGCGCTCCTTCAACAGCCGCTTCAACGGGATGGCCCGGCGTCCGGCCAGGGGGTGTCCGGCCGGCGCGATCACCACTAGGTCGTTCTCCAGAAAGGGGTGGGCTTCCACCTCGAGCTCCTGGGGAACACGGCCCATGATGAGAAGGTCGTCGAGGTTTTCCCGCAGCCGCTCCAGCACGCGGGCGCGGTTGGTCACCGTCAGTTTGGGCACCACTTCGGGATAGCGATGGATGAAGGCGCCCAACATGTGGGGCATGAAATATTTGGCGGTGGTCACCACGCCGATGCGCAGCTCGCCCTTCACCTCGTTGCTCAGCGCGTTGACCTCGTTCTCGAGCGTCTCCATGCGACCGAGGATCTCCTTGGCCGCCGCGGCCACCCGGTTGCCCGCGGGCGTGAGCACCAGGCCGTTGCTGCCGTGCTCGAAAAGGGGGTGGCCCACGTGTTCGGCGAGCTTGCGCACCTGCATGGAGACGGTGGGCTGGGTCAGATGCAGCGCTTCCGCTGCGCGGGTGTAGCTGCCGTGCTGGGCGACGGTGAGCAGGATCTGGAGCTGGCGCAGGGTGGTGGCGCGGGCCAGACGGCTGACGAAGGGGGTGTTCATAGATGATTATCTATATTGAATATTGAAAACATCGATTTTCAATTATGCCACGGCGAGGGCAGAATGGCTCCCACTTCGGCGACGGCCGATGAACGAATGCCATTTCAACACGAGGAAAGACCCATGGATCAATCCAGTCGTTATGCTGATCTCAGCCTCAAAGAAGAAGACCTCATCGCCGGCGGCAAGCACATTCTGGTCGCCTACAAGATGAAGCCGAAGGCCGGCTACGGCTATCTGGCCACCGCCGCGCATTTCGCCGCCGAGTCCTCCACCGGCACCAACGTGGAGGTCTCCACCACCGACGAGTTCACCAAGGGCGTGGACGCGCTGGTCTACCACATCGACGAGGAGAACGAGGATCTGCGCATCGCCTATCCGCTGGAGCTCTTCGATCGCAATGTAATCGACGGCCGCATGATGATGGTCTCCTTCCTCACCCTGACCATCGGCAACAACCAGGGCATGGGTGACGTCGAATACGCCAAGATGATCGATTTCTACATGCCCCGCCGCGCCATCGAGCTGTTCGACGGCCCTGCCAAGGACATCTCCGACCTGTGGCGCATCCTGGGTCGTCCCGTCAAGGACGGCGGCTACATCGCCGGCACCATCATCAAGCCCAAGCTGGGTCTGCGTCCCGAGCCCTTCGCCGAGGCGGCCTACCAGTTCTGGCTGGGCGGGGACTTCATCAAGAACGACGAACCCCAGGGCAACCAGGTGTTCGCCCCCCTCAAGAAGGTGATGCCGCTGGTGGCCGACGCCATGCGCCGCGCCCAGGACGAGACCGGCGAGGCCAAGCTCTTCTCCGCCAACATCACCGCCGATTCCCACGCGGAGATGCTCGCTCGCGGCGAGTTCATCCTCGAGACCTTCGCCGAGAACGCCGACCACGTGGCTTTCCTGGTGGACGGCTTCGTCGGCGGCCCCGGCATGATCACCACCGCTCGCCGCTGGTTCCCCAATCAGTATCTCCACTACCATCGCGCCGGCCACGGCATGATCACCTCTCCCTCCTCCAAGCGGGGCTACACCGCCTTCGTGCTCGCCAAGATCGCCCGCCTGCAGGGGGCGTCCGGCATCCACGTGGGCACCATGGGCTACGGCAAGATGGAGGGCGACAAGGACGACCGCATCATCGCCTATATGATCGAGCGCGACAGCTGCGACGGCCCGGTCTACCACCAGGAGTGGTACGGCATGAAGCCCACCACTCCCATCATCTCCGGCGGCATGAACGCGCTGCGCCTGCCCGGTTTCTTCGAGAACCTGGGCCACGCCAACGTCATCAACACCGCCGGTGGTGGTTCTTACGGCCACATCGACAGCCCGGCGGCCGGCGCCATCTCTCTGCGCCAGGCCTACGAGTGCTGGAAGGCCGGCGCCGATCCCATCGAGTGGGCCAAGGAGCATCGCGAGTTCGCGCGCGCCTTCGAATCCTTCCCCCACGATGCGGACAAGCTCTATCCGGGCTGGCGCGAGAAGCTGGGCGTGCACAAATAAGCGCCCGCCTTCTCCGGACGAAGTGCAAGAGCCCCCGCTTCGTCGGGGGCTTTTTTGACCGCGTCTTCCGCTTTTCAGGTAAATGAGATGATCGATATCGAACAGTACAAGATCGACCGGGAACCCTTCTACCACCCTCACGGCAACGAGGTGGAGCAGTACGAGGCCGCCTATGCCGCGCGCCTGCCCGTAATGATCAAAGGCCCCACCGGCTGCGGCAAATCGCGCTTCGTGGAGTACATGGCGTGGCGCCTGGGCCGCCCGCTGATCACCGTGGCCTGCAACGAGGACATGACCGCCGCCGACCTGGTGGGACGCTATCTGCTGGACGCCGACGGCACCCGTTGGCTGGACGGCCCCCTCACCACGGCGGCGCGCATCGGCGCCATCTGCTATCTCGACGAGGTGGTGGAGGCGCGCCAGGACACCACCGTGGTGATCCATCCGCTCACCGACCACCGTCGCACCCTGCCCCTGGACAAGAAGGGAGAGGTGGTGAAGGCGCATCCCGACTTCCAACTGGTGATCTCCTACAACCCCGGCTATCAGAGCCTGATGAAGGATCTCAAACAGTCCACCAAGCAGCGTTTCGTGGCCATGGATTTCGATTATGCGCCGGCGGAGGAGGAGGCGCGGATTCTCGCATCCGAGACCGGCGTGGACGACGACACCGCCCGCAAGCTGGTGAAGGTGGCCGAAGCGGCGCGCAAGCTCAAGGGCCACGGCCTGGACGAGGGAATCTCAACCCGCCTGCTGGTCTATGCGGCCAACTTGTTGCGAAAGGGCATCGCCGTGCAGGACGCGGCGCGGATGGCGCTGGTGCGGCCCATCACCGACGACGCCGACATCCGTGAAACCCTGGACCAGGCGATCGAGGCCGTCTTCGGCTGAACGGATGGGGCGGGAAACGATGGACGCGGCGGTGAAGTGCGGTTACAGCCGGGTACGGGAGCTTCTGCCCGAAGCGCTGGGGCAAGTCCGGCGGCGGCTTTCCGAAAAAGGCGTCCGCTCGCTGCTCGAAGGGGTGGAGCTGCTCTGCCTGATGGGACGGGGCGCCGAGCCGGTGCTGGTCTTCATGGAGGAAGCGCCCGAGGTGGCGCGGCACGTGGGCGAAGAGTCGATCGACGCGGTGGCGCGCGCCGCCTACCAGATCTCGCGCAGCCCCAACGCCGAGGCCATCGTCCCTTTTTTGCAGACCCTCGCCGCGGTGGCGCGGCGGTTGGAATCGTTGCGCTCGCTGGAAGGCTACCTGGAGTTGGTACAGGAGATGGTGGAGAAGACTTCCATCTCCATTCACGGCTCCCACGCCACCATGGCCAGCCCGGGACTGGTGCCCTTCCTCGAGAACGCGCCGCGGCTGCTGGGCGAGCTCAACATCGGCGGGCTCAGGCGCTGGATGGCCTACGGCATCCGCCAGCACAACCACCACCCCGACCATCTGGCCGACTATTTCCGTCTCGACTCGCCGGACAGCCGCGCGGTGATGCAGCGGGAGCGGGACGGCACCCTGCTGGTGGACGTGGAGCGCCGCCTGGCGCTGTTTCAGCGGGCGCTCTGGGGGATCGAGGATCCCATCTACCCCTATTCGCGCATGCTCGACGAACGCAGCGATCCCCGGCCCTATTTCGACGAAGGGGGGATCTTCCTTCCCGACGTGAACGACGACGCCGACGACGGCATCAGCGGCTTCGAGCAGTATCTCGCCGCCCTGGCTCACATGGCCGGCCACCGGCGCTGGACGGTGCCGGTGTTCGCCGACAACCGCAGCCCCATGCAGCGCCTCGCCATCGAGACCTTCGAGGACTGTCGCATCGAGCATCTTCTGATGCGGGAATATCCGGGATTGCGCCGGCTCTTTCTCGCGTTGCATCCGGTGCCGGTGGAAGGGGAGTGCGACGAGGCGCAGGAGGCTTGCATCCGCCACCGCCTCGCGCTGCTTTCACGCGCCATTCTCGATCCGCGCCACGGCTACGCCAGCCCCCACATCCTGGAGTTCCGTCGGCGCTTCTTCGAGGCAGTGGAGGGGAGCGAGAGCTCCACCGCCGAGATGGAGGAGCTCGGCATCCAGTTCATGGCCCGCACCCGGCGCGCTTCCGACGCCTCGGCCAACGTCTGGTTCAAGGACACCGAGATCCCCTATCGGGACGACAACCGCAATCTGTGGCGGTTCCACGAGCTGGACGACGACGAGGACTTCGCCGTGGAGCCCACCCGGACCGAGGCGCGCGAGGCCGGCGACACGCTGCCGCCGCGCCTCTATCCCGAGTGGGACTACACCACGGGCACCTACCGTCCGGACTGGGTGAGCCTGTTCGAATCGCTGCATCCGGCCGGCGAACCCGCTCTCGTCGACCGGCTGCTGGCCCGGCACCACCGGGTGGCCAAGCAGCTCGAGCGGCTGCTGGACCTGCTCAAGCCGCAGAGCTACGTACGCCTCCGCTATCAGGAAGAGGGGAGCGAGCTGGACCTGGACGTGGCGATCCGCTCTCTCATCGACTACCGCAGCGGCCACGATCCCGATCCCCGCATCAACGTCAGCCACAAGCACGACGACCGCGACATCGCCGTGACCCTGCTGCTGGACCTCTCCGAATCCCTCGGCCAACCCGTGGGCGGCGGCGGCCAGACCGTGCTCGAACTGGAACAGGAGGCGGTGGCGCTGCTCACCTGGGCCATCGAACGGCTCGGCGACCGGCTCTCCATCGCCGGTTTCCACTCCAACACCCGCCACGAGGTGCGCTACTACCATATCAAGGGGTTCAACGAAGGCTTCGATCTGGACGTGAAGGCCCGCCTGGCCGCCATGGGGGCCGGCTGGTCCACCCGCATGGGAGCGGCCATGCGGCACGCTGGCCACTATCTCTCCCACCAGAAGGCCGACAAAAAGCTGCTGCTGGTGCTCACCGACGGCGAGCCTTCCGACGTGGACGTTCGCGACGAGCGCCACCTCATCGAAGACGCCCGCATGGCGGTGCGCGAACTGGAATCGGACGGCATCTACAGCTACTGTATCAACCTGGACCCTGCCGGAGACGCCTATGTGAACGACATCTTCAGCGGCCGCTACACCATCGTCGACAACGTCGAGCGGTTGCCGGAGAGGCTGCCGCGCATCTTTCTGTCGCTCACCGGCTGAAGGCGAAGAATCGAACCACCGTTTCTTCCACCATGAGATCGGATCGATCCGACGGACGTAAGATGGACTTCGAAACCTTCTTGAACTCTTTGGAAGACTCGCATCCCCCCGCCGGCCTGGACGATCGTCTTCGCGCGCTGTGGCTGGAGCGCAAGGGCGACTGGGATGCCGCCCACCGGATCGTGCAGTCGCTCTCCGACCGCGAGGCGGCGCGCATCCACGCCTACCTCCATCGCGTGGAGGGCGATCATGGGAACGCCCGCTACTGGCACCAGAGAGCCGGCACCCGATTTCCGGAGCATCAGAGCCTGGACGAGGAGTGGGAAACCCTGGTGCGCAGGGCGTTGGGCGGCTGAGGGGGGCGGAGCACGTTGCCGGAGAATCCGGCATAATAGCCGTTTTTCTCGAGCGGCCCGTCGGCGGGGCGCCGAAACGCCGGTTCGGGGCCTCTCGCCGGAAAAGGGGAGAAAGCAGTCGAATGAAACCACTGGTCGGACTCATCATGGGGTCCCGTTCCGACTGGGAGACCATGCGCCATGCGGCGGATGTGTTGACGGAACTGGGAATCCCTTTCGAAAAAGAGGTGGTGTCGGCCCACCGTACCCCGGACAAACTGTTCCAGTACGCCAGCCAGGCCCGCTCGCGCGGAATCGAAGTGATCGTCGCGGGGGCGGGTGGCGCCGCCCATCTGCCGGGAATGGTGGCGGCCAAGACCTCTCTCCCCGTGCTGGGGGTGCCGGTGCAGTCGCGCGCGCTCAACGGCATGGATTCGCTGCTCTCCATCGTGCAGATGCCGGCCGGCATTCCCGTGGGCACGCTCGCCATCGGCCGCGCCGGCGCCGCCAACGCGGCGTTGCTGGCGGCCGCCATTCTCGGCAACTCCCACGCGGAGATCCTCGAGGCGCTGGAGGCGTGGCGCCGCCGCCAGACGGAGGCGGTGCTGGCCAGCCCCGATCCCGCCGAAGATCGATGAAGATCGGCATCCTGGGCGGAGGCCAGTTGGCGCGGATGTTGGCGCTGGCCGGTTACCCTCTGGGCATGGAGTTCATGGTCCTCGACCCGGCCGGAGACGCCTGCGCGCGGCCGCTCGCCCAGGGCATCCAGGCGCCCTACGGCGATCCAGCCGGGCTGGAGCGGCTCGCCCGGGAGGTCGATCTGGTCACCTACGAGTTCGAGAACGTTCCCGCCGAGGCGGTCGCCCGGCTTCAGGGGCAGGGAAAGGTGTTTCCGGGGCCCCTGGCGCTGGCCACCGCCCGCGACCGGCTGGCCGAGAAGAGGCTGTTTCACGAGCTGGAGATCGAAACCGCCCCCTTCGCCGCGGTGGAAGACGAGGAGAGCCTGGCGGCGGCGGTGGATCGGGTGGGCCTTCCCGCCATCCTCAAGAGCCGGACCCTGGGGTACGACGGCAAGGGACAGGTGCGCATCGGCGCGGACGAAGAGCCGCGCGCCGCCTGGCGGGCTCTCGGCGAGGTGCCGGCCATTTTGGAGGGGGTGGTGGCTTTCGAGCGAGAGGTCTCTCTCATCGGCGTGCGGGGACGGGATGGCGCCATGGCCTTCTATCCGCTGGCCGAGAATCTCCACGGCGATGGGATCTTGCGGCTCTCCCGCAGCCGTCCCGGCGATCCGCTGCAATCCCGGGCGGAAACGCTGGTGGCGCGCATCCTGGAGCGACTCGATTATGTGGGGGTGTTGGCCGTGGAATTCTTCCAGGTCGGCGAGCAGTTGCTGGCGAACGAGATGGCGCCGCGCGTGCACAATTCCGGCCACTGGACCATCGAAGGCGCCGTCGCCAGCCAGTTCGAGAATCACCTGCGGGCCGTCGCCGGCTGGCCGCTGGGGGCCACTTCGCCCACCGGCCATGCCGCCATGGTCAATCTCATCGGCGAGGCGCCTCCTCCCTCCCGGGTGCTGAAGATTCCCGGGGCGCACCTGCATCTCTACGGCAAGGCGTCCAGGCCCGGGCGCAAAGTGGGGCACGTGACGCTGGTCGACGCGCAACAGTCGCGGCTGGAAGAGCGGCTTGCCGACCTTTTGGAAGTTCTCGGCGAAGGCGGGGAGACGGGGGAGTGATCGCCTACGCCGGGGCGCTGATCGTGGGCCTGGCCCTGCTGGCCTGGAGCGCGGACCGTTTCGTGGAGGGGGCGGCGGGGCTGGCGCGCGCCATGGGCGTCTCCAGCCTCATCATCGGACTGACCATCGTCGCTTTCGGCACCTCCGCGCCCGAAATGCTGGTCTCGGCCGTGGCCGCCTGGCAGGGCAACAGCGGCATCGCCGTCGGCAACGCCATCGGATCCAACATCGCCAACATGGCGCTGGTTCTGGGCGCGACCGCTCTTCTGGCGCCGCTGCGGGTCCACTCCCGCACTCTCGACCGCGAGTTTCCGTTGATGCTCGCCGTGATGGCGGCGGCATGGGCGCTGCTCTGGAACGGAACCTTGGGCAGGCTCGACGGCCTGCTGCTGCTGGGTGGCATGTCGGCGTTGGTGCTGTGGACGGTCCACCTGGCGCGCATTTCCCCTCCCGACGACCCTCTGGCCGCGGAATATAGCGAAGAGATCCCGGCGGCCATGCCGCCGGCAAAGGCGTGGCTGCTGCTGGTCTCCGGCCTGTTGCTGCTGTTGATCAGCTCCAAGATGCTGGTTTGGGGAGCGGTGGGGGTGGCCCGTGCGTTCGGCGTGAGCGATCTGGTGATCGGGCTCACCATCATTGCCGTGGGCACTTCCCTTCCGGAGCTGGCGGCCTCCATCGTCGCCGCCCGAAAGGGGGAGGACGACATCGCCGTGGGCAATGTGGTGGGTTCCAATCTCTTCAACATATTGGCGGTTCTCGGAATCGCGGGAACCATCGGGCCGGGGAAGGTGGAATCCCTGGTTCTGGTGCGCGATTTTCCCTTGATGCTGGGGCTCGCCGTCACCCTCTACTTGATGGCCCGCGGGTTCAAAAGAGCGGGTGAGGGAATCATCCAGCGGGGATCGGGAGCGGTTCTGCTGGCGGTCTTTCTCGCCTATCAGTTCGGGCTGCTGAAAGCCCTGGGCAGTGGAGGCGGCTGACGTCTTATCGGAGAACGAAATGAAGAAATTGGAATATGTGTTGGAACGTTTCATGTTCAACAGCCGTTGGCTTCTGGTGCCCATCTATCTCGGCCTGGTGGCCACCATTGGCTTGCTGCTGGTCAAGTTCTACAAAGAATTCATCCACCTGGTGCCCGAAGTGCTCTATGGAGAAGGGGGAACCGCAACGGTGGTGGGCGTGCTGTCCCTCATCGACGTGGCGCTCGTCTCCAATTTGCTGCTCATCATCATTTTCGCCGGTTATGAGAACTTCGTTTCCCGCATCGATGTCACCGAAGATCACGAAAAGCCCAAATGGATGGGAGAAGTGGATTTCAGCGATCTCAAGATCAAACTGATCGGTTCCATCGTGGCCATTTCCGGAATCGAGCTGTTGCGTCTCTTCGTCAAAGTGAACGAGGTGGGTCATGACGAACTGCTCTGGAAAGTGATTATCCATGTAACGTTGGTGATTTCTGGGGTACTCTTTGCTTCCATGGACCGCATCGGCGGCAAGCACCACCACTGACCGGCGGATTGACCAATGTTCCGTAAGATTCTCATCGCCAATCGGGGCGAGATCGCGGTGCGCATCATCCGGGCTTGCGCGGAGATGGGCATCCGTTCGGTGGCCATCTACACCGAAGCCGACCGCTACAGCCTGCACGTGAAGAAGGCCAACGAGGCCTATTCCATCGGCGAGGATCCGGTGGCCGGCTATCTCAACATCCACCGCATCGTCAATCTGGCGCTGCAGACCGGCTGCGACGCGGTCCACCCCGGTTATGGATTCCTTTCCGAAAACCCCGAGTTCGCCGCCGCTTGTGAACGGCGCGGCTTGACCTTCATCGGTCCCACCGCCGAGGTGATCCGCCGCATGGGCGACAAGACCGAGGCGCGCAAGGCGATGATCGAAGCCGGCGTCCCGGTGACGCCCGGCACCGAGGAGAACCTTCAAAGTCTGGACGAGGCGCTTCGGATCGCGGAAGAGCTCGGTTATCCGGTGATGCTCAAGGCCACCTCCGGTGGAGGCGGACGCGGCATCCGGCGCTGCGACTCTCCCCAAGAGCTGAAAAAGAACTACGAGCGGGTCATCTCCGAGGCCACCGCCGCCTTCGGCCGCGCCGAGGTGTTCCTCGAGAAGTGCATCGTCGATCCCCGCCACATCGAGGTGCAGGTGCTGGCCGACCAGCACGGCAACTGCATCCACCTCTACGAGCGCGACTGCTCCATCCAGCGGCGCAATCAGAAGCTCATCGAGATCGCCCCTTCACCCCAGCTGGACGAAGGACAGCGCCAGTATCTGGGCGGCCTCTCGGTGATCGCGGCCAAGGCGGTGAACTACACAAGCGCCGGTACGGTGGAGTTTCTCATGGACGGCAACGGCCGCTTCTATTTCATGGAGATGAACACCCGGGTGCAGGTGGAGCACACCATCACCGAGACCATTACCGGCGTGGACATCGTGGAGGAGCAGATCCGGGTGGCGGCGGGACTCAAGCTCCGCTTTCGCCAGCACGAGATCCGCCGGCGGGGTTTCGCCATCCAGTTCCGGGTCAATGCAGAGGATCCGCAGAACAACTTTTTGCCCAGCTTCGGGCGCATCACCCGCTATTATGCGCCGGGAGGGCCCGGAGTGCGCACCGACACGGCCATCTACACCGGCTACCAGATTCCCCCCTATTTCGACTCCATGATCGCCAAGGTGATCGTCTGGGCTCTCAGCTGGGACGACGCGCTCAACCGCGGCGAGCGGGCGCTGCGCGACATGGAGGTGCACGGCATCCGCACCACCAAGCCCTACTACGAGAACATCCTGCGCCATCCCAAGTTGCGCCAGGCCGACTTCACCACCGCGTTCGTGGAGGAACACCCGGAGCTGCTGGAGTACACGCAGAAACAGTGCAAAACCGACATCGCCGCCGCCATCGCGGTGGCGGTGGCGGCGCATGCCGGTCTCTGAGGCTCAGGCGGCCTGTTCCGAGCTCTCCTCCCGAACGCGGGGAATCTCCTTGCACTCCAGGAAGATGCGGCGGTCGCACCGCTGGCAGATCCCCTTGTCGAGCTTCTGGAAGATGGCATGGAGCGCGGCCGTCTTGGACTGGAAGATGCGACGTTCTCCGATCACCTCCAGGGCGCCGCAGCTGTCCAGCGCGTCCCACAACCCCTGCTTGACGTTGATCAGATAGAGCGCGCCGCCCATCGCTTTGCGCTGCTTGGCCTCGTGAGCGAGGGCTTCGCAGCCGGCGATATCGGCGAAGTTGATGCCCTGGCAAATGATGGCCAGGTGCTTCTGCTCCGGATGCTCTTCCCGCAGCCGGTCGAAGGTTTCCAACACGTGGCTGATGGATCCGAAGAAGAGCGAGCCGTCGATCCGCAGGATGCGCAGCTGCGGGCACTGGGGAAGATCCAGATCGCTGGAGAAGGCCCGGTTGGGCAGGCGCGGGTCGGGGGTGCGGGTGACAATGGCGGGGCGAGACACCTTCTCCAGATAGAGCACCAGCGAAAGCAGGATGCCGGCGAAGATGGCGGTCTCCAGTTCGAGGAAGAGCGCTCCGAAGAAGGTGACCAGCATGACGGCGGCGTCCCGCTTGTTGGCGCGCAGGATGTGCTTGATCTCTTTGAACTCGATGAGGCCGTAGGCCACCATGAAGAGAATGCCGGCCATGGCCGCGTTGGGCAGATAGGCGGCCAGCGGGGCTACCATCACCACGATCACCATCAGCAGCACGCCCGCGAACACCGCCGCCAACGGGGTGCGGGCGCCGGCCTGGAAGTTGAGGCCGCTGCGGTTGAAGGAACCGGTGGCCACATAGCCGGAGAAGAAGCTGCCGAAGATGTTGGACAACCCCTGACCGATGAACTCCTGGTTGCCGTCGATGCGCTCGCCGGTGCGCGCGGCCAGAGAGCGGCCGATGGAGACCGCCTCGGTGAGGGCGAACATGGTGACGGCCAGCGCCGATCCTGCCAGCATCTTCAGGGTGTCGAGACTGAAGTCGGGGGAGGAGAGGGGCGGCAGAGTGCTCGGCAGGGCGCCCACCGTCTTGATGCCGGTGACCTCCTGTCCGAAGGCGAGGTTGAGAATGTAGCCGGCGACGCTGCCGATGAGCATGGCGGCGATCATGTGAGGGAAGCGGGGCAGCCATCGTTTGGTGGCGATGCCGGAGAGAAGGGTCACCAGGGCGACGGTGGTCACGTACCAGTTGATGTGCGGGATCTGCTGGACGAAATGGTAGAGGATGTCGGGCAGATGGCCGCCCCGGGGGATCTCCACGCCGAAGAAGTTCTTCAGCTGCTTGGCGCCGATGAGGATGGCGGCGCCGGCGGTGAAGCCTGTCACCACCGAATGGGAGATGAAGTTGACCAGCGCCCCCATGCGTGCCAGCCCCAGCACCAGCTCGGTGATGCCCACCATGAAGGTGAGGGTGAGCGCCAGCTTCACGTATTCCGCGGTGCCCGGATCGGCGTGGGCGCTGAGCGCCGAGTAGAGGACGATAGAGGCGGCGGTGGTGGGCCCGGAGACGAGAAACCGCGCCGAGCCGAAGAGGGCGGCGATCACCGCGGGGACCATGCCGGCGTAAAGGCCGTATTCCGGGGGCATGCCCGCGATGGTGGCGAAAGCCACGCCTTGCGGAAGCACCACGATGGCGCCCGTGAGTCCAGCGAGGAAATCGGCCTTCAGCTCCTCCCCTCCGACTTTCGGCAACCATTTCATGAACGGCAGGAACGGAAGTAGGCCAGGCGGCACGCTGATGGCTTTCATTCAGGAACCTCGCTGAATTCTCAAATTGGTTTGGATGGGATTCGCCCGTTGCCGAGAGAAGGCCGAAGCGGGCAACTTAACTCATTAAGTATATCTTGATATGCTGTTCCGTTCCAGGCCGAATAGCAGGGCCAGCCCAGGAATCGTCGTTCCGGCGCAGCCTCTTCCCACGTAGGCGGAGAGCGGGAATCGTCTGGATTCCGGCGCTCCGCCTTCGGCTCCGGCCGGAATGACGACGAGAGAGGAGTGGAGTTGTGCCGGAAAAGGCGCGCTTCGTCTCGGCTCACGGTTTCGAAGGCCGGAATTTGGTCATCGGCGGCCTGGCCTTCCCGCCAGGTTTCCACGCATTGCCGCACGCTTCGAAATGCTCCACAATGCGCCGACGCCATCGAGCTTTTCGAGCGGTTCGACTCATGCCGAAAATCGACATCACCGACGTGGTTCTGCGCGACGCTCACCAGTCGCTCATCGCCACGCGCATGCGTACCGAAGACATGTTGCCGGCTTGCGAGAAGCTGGACGCGGCAGGGTACTGGTCGCTGGAGTGTTGGGGCGGCGCCACCTACGACGCCTGCATCCGCTTTCTGAAGGAGGATCCCTGGGAGCGGCTGCGCAAATTGCGCGAGGCGCTGCCCGATACCCGCACCCAGATGCTGCTGCGCGGCCAGAATTTGTTGGGCTACCGCCACTACGCCGACGACGTGGTGCGCGCGTTCGTGCTCAAGGCGGCGGAGAACGGCATGGACGTCTTCCGTATCTTCGACGCGCTCAACGACATCCGCAACATGCGCACCGCCATCGAGGCGACCAAGGAGGCGGGCAAGCACGCCCAGGGCGCCATTTGCTACACCGTGAGCCCGGTGCACACCATCGAAGGGTTCGTGGAGCTGGCCCGGGGTCTGGCCGACATGGGGTGCGACAGCCTCTGCATCAAGGACATGGCGGGCCTGCTCACCCCCTACGCCACCGAGGCGCTGGTGAGGGCGATCAAGGCCGAGGTGGACCTGCCCCTGCAGCTCCACTCCCATTCCACCTCCGGTTTGGCGGCCATGTGCCATCTCAAGGCCATCGAGGCCGGCGCCGAGCGGGTGGACACCGCCATCTCCTCGTGGGCCGGCGGCACCAGCCATCCTCCCACCGAGTCGCTGGTGGCTGGTCTGCGCGGCACCGGGTTCGACACCGGCATGGACCTGGAGCTGCTGCAGGAGATCGGCATGTACTTCTACGAGGTCCGCAAGAAGTACCATCAGTTCGAGAGCGAATACACCGGCGTGGACACCCGCGTGCAGGTGAACCAGATTCCCGGCGGCATGATCTCCAACCTGGCCAACCAGCTGAAGGAGCAAAACGCGCTGAACCGCATGCAGGAGGTGATGGAGGAGATCCCCCGGGTGCGCAAGGACCTGGGCTATCCGCCGTTGGTGACGCCCACTTCGCAGATCGTCGGCACCCAGGCGGTGATCAACGTGCTCACCGGCGAGCGCTACTCCACCATCACCAACGAGGTGAAGATCTACCTGCAGGGCGGCTACGGCAGAGCGCCAGGTCCCGTGAACGAGGAGCTGCGGCGCAAGGCGGTGGGCAGCCAGGAGGTGATCGAGGGGCGTCCCGCCGATCTTTTGCCGCCCGAACTCGACAAGCTTCGTGAAGAGATCGGCGATCTGGCGGGGTCGGACGAAGACGTGCTCACCTACGCCATGTTTCCCGAGGTGGGCCGCCAGTTCCTGGAACAGCGCAAGGCGGGCGCGCTGCAGCCGGAGCCGCTGGAGCCGCCGCCCGGAAACGGACCGCAGGAGGCGGCGCCCACCGAGTTCAACATCGTGCTGCACGGCGAGAGCTACCATGTGAAGATCACCGGCGCCGGTCACAAAGGGCAGCCGGAGCGCCATTTCTACCTTACGGTGGACGGCGTCCCCGAAGAGGTGCTGGTGGAGACCCTGGACGAGGTGGTGCTCACCGGCGGCGCCGAGGGGGCGGTGAGCAAGGCGATCGCCGGCCGCCGTCCCAAACCCACCAAAGAGGGGCACGTCACCACCTCCATGCCGGGCAGCATCGTGGAGGTGCTGGTCAAGGAGGGGGATGTCATCGAGGCGGGTCAGCCCGTGCTCATCACCGAGGCGATGAAGATGGAGACCGAAGTTCAGGCGCCCATTTCCGGCACCGTCACCGCCGTCTACGTCCAGAAGGGGGACGCGGTGAATCCCGACGAGGTGCTGGTTGAGATCGAGCCCTGACAAGCTGAAGCTCGGCATCGCCCTGGGCAGCGGCTCGGCCCGGGGCTGGGCCCACATCGGCATTCTTCAGGCGCTGGAGGAGATGGGCATCGTTCCCGAGGTGGTGACCGGCTGCTCCATCGGCTCCATCGTGGCCGCCGCCTACGCCGCTGGAAATCTCGGCTCGCTGGAACGGTGGGTCCGTTCTCTTCGGGGGCGGGACGTGGCCTCCTTCTTCGACATCGGCTGGCGGCTCAACGGCCTGATCGATTCCCAACGGCTGCGAAGCTTTCTGCAAGAGTACGTGGCTGCGGAAGACCTTCACGTTCCGTCGTTGCCGAAGACCTATGCCAGCGTGGCCACCGATCTGCTCAACGGCCGGGAGGTGTGGTTCACCGAGGGGAGCGTGCTCGATTCCATCATGGCCTCCATCGCGCTGCCCGGCCTCTTCGTGCCTGTGCGCCACGAGGGGCGGTGGCTGGTGGACGGGGGGCTGGTCAATCCGGTGCCGGTTTCGCTCTGTCACGCTCTGGGCGCCGACCTGGTGATCGCGGTCAATCTCAACGGCGACATCCTCGGCCGCCATCTGGGGCGGGTTCGCGGAGGTCAGGAGGAGGGAGGAGGAGCGCTCGACTCGCTGCTCGACGCTTTGAAAAGCTACTCTTCCACTCTGCTGCCCGAGTCGGTGCGCGATCGCGAACGTCCTCCCGGCCTGTTCGACATCATCGCCAGCTCCATCAACATCACCCAGGACCGCATCACCCGCAGCCGCATGGCGGGCGATCCGCCGGACGTGGTGTTGACCCCCAGGCTGGCCCATATCGGCCTCCTGGAGTTTCACCGCGCGGGGGAGGCCATCGAGGAGGGGCGCCACTGCGTGGAGCGGCTTCGGCCCACCATTGAATTCGTGCTGGAACAGGGGTAACCTGCCGCGAGTCCGCCCTAACAGGATGTTGAAAAAGTCCTTCCCTGGACTTTTTCAACCACGGAACCGGAAAATGCGATTTCCCGGTTCCTTCATTTTCAATGGCTTACGGCCCTCGAAAATGGCGGCACATCCATGTACCGCACACAGGCTGCCGAAAAACGCTGTTTTTCAACAGCCTGCTAATAAGAACAACAACGAATCAGCGGTCGCGAGGGTCAGTCGAGCGGGATCGCTCATTGGGGGATGGTCTGTTGGAACACGTTGAAGCTTCTCTGGAAAACGGTGCCGAGCAGTTGTCGGCGCCGGTGTCGGCCGTGCGTCGGGAGCAGCTCCTTTTGGTGGCGAAACACCTGCCTCTCGTTCTGCCGGGCAGTGTCGCCATCGCCCTGCTCATGGTGTGGGGGTTCGACGCACGGCTGGGGACCGGCTCCTCCATCGTCTGGCTCATTTTCGTGACCACGCTGGCAGCCACGCGTTTGTGGGTGGTTCAACGCTTGGCGCGCGGTTTGCGCGATAATGGTGATTACAGCCGCCTCCAGCGCTTTTTACTGGGTGGGGCGTTCATTTCTGGTTGCGTGTGGGGGCTCGGAGGGCTGCTCTTTTTCCACCCTCACGACGCCTACGATTTCGCCCTTCTGGTCATCATTCTGGGTGGGATGGTGGCGGGATCGCTGGGGCCTTACTCTTACTTTTTCCCCAACTACGTCGCTTTCGCCGTGCCGACGCTGGTGCCGCTCATTGTCACCATGTTTTTGCAAGGGAGCAGTTTCCATTCGCTGGTGGGCATCGCGCTGATCTTTTTTCTGCTGTTGAACATCTACTATTCCAAACAGTACGAAGAGATGGTTTTACGATCCATCCGCCTGCAATTTTCCAATCGGGATCTGCTGGAGAGGTTGCAACAGAGTAACCGCCAGCTACTCCGCTACTCTTTCACCGACGCCCTCACCGGGGTGGGCAACCGGCGTCAGTTCGATGCAGACTACGACGCCATTTGTGAACGGGCCTGGGAACAACGCCGCACTCTCTCGTTGCTGCTGCTCGACGTGGACCATTTCAAAAGTTACAACGACGAGCACGGCCACCCCATGGGCGACGAGGTGCTGCGAAAGATCGCGGCCATTCTGCGGGAGGTTTGCGAGAATTTCGAAGGTTGCGAGCAGCCTTCCCGCATCGGTGGAGAGGAGTTCGCCATTCTTCTCCACGGCAATGAAGAGACGGCGGTACGCGCAGCCGAGCGGTTGCGGCAGGCAATCGAACAGCAGCTTTTCGACGGAGGCAGAGGCGTGACCGCCAGCCTGGGGGTGGCCACTTGGAAACCAGAGGAGGAAGGGCGCCCTCAGGAGCTCTTCCTCGCGGCCGACCGCAACCTCTACCGCGCCAAGGCGGCGGGGCGAAATCGGGTCATCAGCGGCTGATTCCCGGCCCGAGACGGAATCCGTGGCCAACCGCTTGCGGATGCGCCATAATCCGCCTACATCGAAACGAGATCGACGACGCTGTTATGGCGGTCGTATCGGTCCCCTCGCAACGCCTAGCTGTGAACCCGGTCAGGCCCGGAAGGGAGCAGCCGCAGCAGTGAACGCGTGTGCCGGGGTGCGGCTGGTACGGTCGCCACCATTTTCTCCTTTTCGACCCACAGATGTCTTACCAGGTACTGGCCCGCAAGTGGCGCCCCAAGAACTTCGCCGAGATGGTGGGGCAGGAGCATGTGGTGCGCGCTCTGAGCAACGCCCTGGACAACGAGCGCCTGCACCACGCCTATCTCTTCACCGGCACGCGCGGCGTGGGCAAAACCACGCTGGCGCGGATCCTGGCCAAGTCGCTCAACTGCGAGCGGGGGGTGAGCTCGGTTCCTTGCGGCGAGTGCGGCATCTGCCGGGAAGTGGACGAAGGGCGCTTCGCCGACCTCATCGAGGTGGACGCCGCCTCGCGGACCAAGGTGGACCAGACCCGTGAGCTGCTCGAGAACGTCCCTTTCGCGCCCATCCGCGGCCGCTACAAGGTGTACCTCATCGACGAGGTGCACATGTTCTCCGATTCCAGCTTCAACGCTCTGTTGAAGACGCTGGAGGAGCCGCCTCCCCACGTGAAGTTCCTGCTGGCCACTACCGACCCGCAGAAGGTGCCGGTGACCGTCCTCTCCCGCTGCCTCCAGCTCAATCTGAAGCGGCTGCCGCTGGAGCAGATCCGGGGGCAGTTCGAACGCATTTTGCGGGCCGAAGGGGTGGAGTGGGAGGCGCCGGCGCTCACCCTCCTGGCGCGTGCCGCCGACGGCAGCATGCGCGATGGGCTGAGTCTGCTCGATCAGGCCATCGGCTTCGGCGGCGGCCGGGTCGGGGAAGAGGAGGTGAAGGCCATGCTGGGCATTCTCGCCCAGGATCGCCTGCCCGCCCTGCTGGAGCGGGTGGTGGAGAACGATGCCTCCGGCGTGCTGGAGCACATCGCTTCCATGGCGGAAGAGGCGCCCGATTTCGCCGCTCTGCTCAAGGAGCTGGTGGCGTTGCTGCACCGCTTGGCGCTGCTGCAGGCGGTTCCCGACCTCGGCGACGAGAGCTGGCCGGAGCTGGAGGCGCTGCGCCGGCTGTCAGGGCTGCTCCATCCCGAAGAGACCCAGCTCTTCTACGAGATCGCCTTGCGCGGCCAGCGGGATCTGCCCCTGGCGCCCGATCCCCGCAGCGGCTTTGAGATGGTGCTGCTGCGCATGCTGGCTTTCCGGCCGGAAGAGGAGGGGCCGTCGGCCCTGCCGCCTTCCCCGCCAGAGCGCCGCGATCGGCCCTCTTCTCCTTCATCCGCCTGCACTGCTCCTGTCGCCGCGCCGGCGGAGGAGCGGAAGCAGAGAGCGCCCTCCGCCGCTACTTCCCCGGTCCTGACTCCGGAGAGTTGGCATCAGGTGGTGGAACGGTTGAAGCTGGGAGGCATCTCCGCCCAGCTTGCCAGCCACTGTTCGCTGGAGTCGTGGGACGGCCGTCGGCTGGTGCTCCATTTGGCGCCCGAGGGGCGGGCGTTGCAAGTGGGCGGTCGTGCCGAAGCGACGCTGCGCGAGGCTCTGGAAAAGTGGCTGGACCGGCCGGTGGAGCTGCGCATCGAAGCGAACGACGAGGCGAGGGAGACCCCGGCCCGCAAGAAAGAGGAACGAGCCCGACGAAGGCGCGCCGAAACCTTGGCCTCGATGAAGGCGGATCCGGTGGTGCGCATGCTGGAAGAGGAGTTCGACGGAGAGCTTCGGGAAGAATCGCTGGAATTATCGAATAAACAGCATTAACCAATTTACATAAGGTGATGAAATGAAAGGTGGTTTGGGAAACCTGATGAAGCAGGCCCAGAAGATCCAGGCGGAGATGGCCAAGGCCCAGGAGGAGCTGGCCCGGGCCGAGGTAACCGGTGAGTCGGGTGGTGGCCTGGTGAAGGTGACCATGAACGGCCGTCACGAGGTGCGCCGGGTGGAGATCGACGACTCGCTCATCGGCGACGACAAGGAGATGCTCGAGGACCTGGTGGCCGCCGCCTGCAACGACGCGGTCCACCGCATCGAAGAGATGACCAAGGAGCAGATGAGCGGCCTCACCGCCGGCCTGCCCCTGCCGCCCGGCATGAAGCTGCCTTTCTGAGATGGCCGACGACCTCCTTCGGCAACTCATCGAAGCTTTCCGCTGCCTGCCGGGGGTCGGACCCAAGTCGGCCCAGCGGATGGCTTTCCACCTGCTGGAGCGGGACCGCGAAGGAGGGCGGCGGCTGGGCCGCGTGCTGGAGGAGTCGATGGAGAGGATCGGCCGCTGCCGGCGTTGCCGCACCTTCACCGAAGCCGAGCTTTGCGCCATCTGCGCCAGCGACAAGCGGCACGCCGGCCAGATCTGCGTGGTGGAGACGCCGGCCGACGTGGCGGCCATCGAACAGGCCACCGGCTACCGCGGTCGCTACTTCGTGCTGGGCGGGCGGCTGTCGCCGCTGGACGGCCTGGGGCCGGCCGAGATCGGTCTCGATCTTCTGGCCCGTCAGCTCGATGAAGGGAAAGTGGAAGAGCTGATCCTGGCCACCAACCCCACGGTGGAGGGGGAAGCCACCGCCCAATACATCGCCGACATGGCCGCCCAGCGGCAAATCGCCTGCAGCCGCATCGCCCACGGCGTGCCTTTGGGGGGTGAGTTGGAATATGTGGACGGTGGCACCCTGGCGCACGCCTTTTCCGGCAGGCGCAAGGTCTTTTGACGGCGTTTCCGTTTCGATAAAAGGACGGATGGGCCGGCGTTTGCGGTACGAAAGAAATCGTCATTCCCGCGCAGCCTCTCCTCGCGTAGGCGGGGAGCCGGGAATATCGAGAAGAACCGGTTTTCTGGATTCCGGCTCTCCGCCTTCGGCTCCAGCCGGAATGACGAAAAGGGAGGTAGCTGGGCTCAAACGAGAATCGTCATTCCCGCGCAGGCGGGAATCCAGCTAGAGTGATTCCATGCCCCGGCTCCGACCAAGAGGGCGCAAAAGAGTCGCAAAGAACTGGAGTGAACCGAAAAAACAAAAGGATGACGCCATGAGTGACTGTATATTCTGCAAAATCGCCGAGGGCGGGATTCCGGCGGAGATCGTTTACGAAGACGATCAGGTGGTGGCTTTTCAAGACCTCAACCCCCAGGCGCCGGTGCACATCCTGGTGATTCCCAGAAAACACATTCCCACCACCAACGATCTTCGGGAGGAGGATGCCGAATTGATGGGGCGGCTCCATCTGGTGGCGAAAGAGATCGCCATGAAGGAAGGTATCGCCGAGGCGGGCTACCGCACCGTGCTCAACTGCAACGCCCAGGCGGGGCAGACGGTCTTTCATATCCATCTGCATTTGCTGGGCGGCCGGCCCATGGGGTGGCCGCCAGGATGATGGAACCGGTTCGCCTCCCATTCTTCGATTAAATTGCTTGATCGAAAATTCAAGCATCCTTTATGATTTTGGCCGTTTTGCGGTCACCCGCGCTGCTCAAGGCCGGTTTCGTCGCCGGCTTTTTCTCTGCCGTGCCGTCTAGGTTCCTGGATTGAAGGGCTCGATGGATGGCGGGCACGGGCGGGATGGCATCCGCTTCGCCGCATCAGTGGATACGACCAAAAGATGCTTTCTCTATTGTCTCGATTTTGCATTCGGGCGCCGGAGGGGCAAATAAAAACTGAATTCTGAATCACGGGTTTTAAGGGGGAACACCATATGAGCCTCGGAAAATACGGCGTGCCTTTGATCTTCGCTTTTACCTCGTCCCTGCTTTGCTCCACCCAAGAGGCAGCAGCGCAGGAAAGCTTTCCAGCAAAGGTGGTCGCCACCGTCGAACAAGCCATTCGCGACAACCCGGAGGTCAAGGCGGGTCGTGAACAGTTTTCCCAGCTCCTTCAAGGAAGGTCGGTGGAAAAGGGCCGTTACTATCCGCGACTGGATGCGGAAGCCTATGCGGGTTACCGTTGGTTGAAAGAGAATTATCACGGGGTGCCCTCCAGAGACATCGACTACGATGAACAGCGGGTGCGTCTGTCGCTGCTGCAGAATCTCTATGACGGACTCGGCACCACCAGCTCCGTGGCGAAAACGGGCCACTTGGCCGAAGCACAACGGCTGGACCTTCTCAACACGATGGAAAACGTCGCGTTGGAGACCTTGCGGGCCCATCTCGACGTGGTTCGGTACCGACGCACGCTGGAGCGAGCGCAAGAGAACCTCGAACGTCACGAAAAACTGTGGAAGCTGATTTCGGCCCGCGTCGAACGGGGAGTGAGCCACAAAGTGGATCTGGATCTCGCATCGACGCGGCTGGAACTGGCCCGAATCAACGTACAAACCGAAAAAGCGAACCTTCACGACGTGAGCGCGCGGTACAACCGCATCGTCGGTCATGCGCCCGAACCCGACATGGCGATGTTCAAGGTCGATCGGCGGCTGTTGCCGGGCGGAGTGAAGGAGGGCTTGGATCGGGCCTACGCCACCCATCCGGGGCTGCGGGCGAACGTGGAGCGCATCTATGCCGCCAAATACGGCATCGAGGAGCAAAAAGCGCGCATGCGGCCCACCGTCGATCTGGTCGGCTCGGTGGAGAAGTCCTGGGGAAAGGATGGACGGGACGGTCATGAACGGGATGCCGGAATCGGCCTTCTGGTGCGCTACAACCTTTTTCGCGGTTATTCCGATCAGGCGCGCGAGCAGAAAGCGGTTCATGCTCTGGCGCAAGCCCAAGACCTCCGCCTTTTGGCCTGCCGCAATTTGCAACAACAGTATTTGGTCGCCTGGAACGACACCCGCAGCCTCGAAAACCAACTCAAGTACCTGCGAGAGCGCGTAAAGTTCGCCAAACGTTCCCGCGACAACTATTACCGGCAGTTTCGCATCGGCCGCCGAACGCTGCTGGACCTGCTCGATCAGGAAAACGAATATTACCAAGCGGAACGTACCCTCATCAGCGTGGAGACGGATCTTCAAATCGCCAGAGCGCGCCTGCTGTCGGCCATGGGAGAACTGACCGGTGATCTTGGAATACAAGAGATGGGACCGGCCAGGGTCCAGGATCTGGAACCTCCTCAAGGGCTCGAACTGACCAGTTGTCCACCCGCTCCCGATTATTTCGCTGAACGCTGACCGGGGTTTCGCGGGTGTCGGCGCAACGCCCCTTCGGCTGGGAGAGACCCCACAGTCCCTTGGCGGAGTGCCTCCGTCAGGTGGCCGCCGCTCATGGAATAAAGGTCGATTTGGATCGGTTGCTCCATGGGCTGCCTCTCAAAGGCGGCGAGCTCGACGCCATCGCGTTGCAGAGAAGCGCGGCGCGCGCGGGGCTCGCGTGCCGCCTCGTCGCGGTTCCGCTGGCGCGGTTGGATCCCAGGCTGTTTCCGGTGATCCTTCTCACCAAGCAAAATGGAGCCTGCGTGCTCCATCGCCTGACCCAGGAAGGGGGACAGGTGAGTTACCCGGCCTTGAGCGACGCGGTGGAGGAGGTTCCTCTGGACAAACTGGCGGCCGACTACCGGGGCCGCGCCATCTACCTGCGTCCTCTGGTCAAACTGGACGCCCACTCCGATGAAATTCACAAAAAGCGGCTGGGGCACTGGTTTTGGAGCGTAATCGGCGATTACAAAAAACTTTATCGGGACATCTTCCTGGCCGCCGTCCTCATCAACTTGTTTGCGCTGGCGACGCCTCTTTTCATGCGCATCGTCTACAACAAGGTCATTCCCAACGGGGCCATGGCCACCTTCTGGGTGCTGGCAAGCGGCTTGCTGGTGGTCTTTCTTTTCGACCTGACGGTTCGTCTTCTGCAAGTGGTGTTCATCGACCGCGTCGCGGCCCTGGTGGATACCCGGGTCTCGGCCAGACTCATGGAGCAAGTGCTGGGCATGCGCATGGAGGCGCGGCCAAAATCGACAGGGGCGTTCGCCACCAACCTCTACTCCTTCGAGCAGTTGCGGGCGTTCATCACTTCCGCCAGCCTGGTCTCTCTCATCAATCTGCCGTTCGCCCTGCTGTTTCTGGCGGTCGTCACCCTGATCTCGCCATTGCTGGCGGTGCCCCTCGCGGTCGGCGCCGTTCTCATACTGATTCATGGCTGGCTGTTGCAAGGGAAGTTGCGTCGCTTGACCGAGACCAGCTATCGGGCGGGAGCCCAACGCAACGCCATGCTGGTGGAGTCGCTGCATGGGCTGGAAACCTTGAAATCGCTCGGAGCCGAGGGCCGCGTTCAGGGCGAATGGGAACGCCTGGTCGCCTTTCTGGCGAGAATCGGAACCCAGATCAGGTTCTGGACGGCTTCTCTGAGCAACGGCGCTTTGTGGATGCAGAACATGAGCCTGCTCGTTCTGGTGGCCGTGGGCGTCCACCTCATTCAGTTGCAGGCTGTCACCGTAGGGGGGCTCATTGCCGCCTATATGCTGGGATCGAGGGCGCTGGCGCCCATTTCCCAGGCTGCCGGATTGATGGTCCAGTACCATCATGCGCACACGGCGCTGGCGGCTCTCGAACAGGTGATGAATCTGCCTCAGGAGATCGCCGGCGGCGAAGAGTCCCTCGTTCAGGAGGGGTGCGCCCTGCGCGGTGGGTTGCGACTGGAGGGAGTGTCTTTTCAATATCCCGAAACGGAACGGGACGTGCTGCACCAACTGTTCTTGAAGGCGGAGCCGGGCGAGCGCATCGCCGTCCTGGGGCGCTCCGGATCGGGAAAGACCACGCTGGCTCGTCTGCTTATGGCGCATTACCGGCCCACCTCGGGCCGCATCTTTTTCGATGGAGTGGACCAGGGCGCGCTGCCGCCTCCGCAGCTGCGCCGTCAGATCGGTTATGTGGCGCAGGAGCCCATCCTTTTCCGGGGATCGCTGCACTACAACCTCACTTTGGGCCTGGGAGGGGTGGATCCCGATGCCTTCCAGAGAGCGGTGGAGATCACGGGGCTGGATGAATGGGTCAGCCGGCATCCCCACGGGTATCGGCTGGAAGTGGGCGAAGGCGGAAAAAATCTCTCCGGCGGTCAGCGGCAGGCGGTGGCCTTGACGAGGATCGTGTTGCAGGATCCGAGGATGCTGGTTCTCGACGAACCCACGGGAGCGATGGACCAATCCAGCGAAGCGCGTTTCTTGCGGCGATTTCGCGAGTGGGTGGAGGGCCGCACCCTGGTGCTGATCACCCACCGCAGCGCGCTGCTCGACTTGGTCGAAAGGGTGGTGGTGCTGGAGGGTGGACGAATCGTGGCCGACGGTCCGCGCCTGGAGGTGCTGGACGCGCTCAGAAAAGGGCGCATCGAGCAGATCCCCAGAGGACGTTCCCATGCTTGATTTGCGTCGCGACCGGCATTTCAAGCGTTTGGGATGGCTTCTTGGCTATGAAAAAGAGTTTCAAGCGGGGGAAGCGGACTGGGGCGGCGATACCGACTGGCTGCAACTGCAGGTATTGCCTCGCAGCGGCCGGTTGCTGCTGTATCTCATCGCGCTCCTGGTTGCGGCGGCGCTCGTCTGGGCGCGGCTGGCGGTCGTCGATATCGTCGTTCAGGGCGCCGGCAAGGTGATTCCTTCCAGTCATCTCAAAGTGGTGGAATCACAGGACGGCGGCCGCGTGCGAAGGATATTGGTCCACGAGGGGGAGCGGGTCGAGCAGGGGCAGCTTCTGGTGGAGCTCGACCCGGTACGGGCCGCCGCCACCCTCGATGAGCATCGAAGCTACATTCAATCGTTGGAAGCGCAGGCGGCGAGGCTCAAAGCCTTGATCGACGATGAAGCCTTGGATCTTCCCCAGAAAGGGTCCGAGGTGATGAAGAACGAATACGAGCGCTATCTCCACGAAAAGCAGGAGCTCGAGGAAAAGTTGTCCCTGGCGCGGCAGAAATTGCAGCAGGAGCGCGACAGGCTGCGATCCACGAAAGCGCGCGTCGTCCAGCTCAAGCGTTCTTTACAGCTGACTCGCGAGGAGTTGGGACGCCTTGAGCCTCTGTTGAAGCAGGGCGCGGCATCCGATTTGGAAGTGCTCAAGTTGCGCCGGGAGCTGGCCGAAGTGAAAGGAGACCTGGAAGTGAACAAGGCCGACATGGCGCGTCAGAAGTCCGCGGTCGCCGAAGCGGAACAGCGCGTGACCAGTGTGGCTTCGGAGTACCGCAACCGCTGGCGTCGTGAGCTCAGCGAGACGCTGTTGCAATTGACCTCGCGTAGGCAGGCGTTGCGCGCACTGGAAGACAGGGCGCGGCACACCCGCATCTATGCGCCGGTGAGCGGTCGGGTGCAGAGGTTGGCGGTGAATACGCCGGGAGAAGTGGTGGATCCCGGCGGGTCGGTCGCTGAAATCGTTCCGGGCGACGACGTCTTGGAGATCGAGGCCCGCATCCGCCCTCAGGACATAGCGCCCATACGCCCCGGTCTGCCGGCGCAGGTGAAGATCACCGCGTATCGATATACCGTGCATGGAGGGCTCGACGGCGAGGTGATCGGCGTCAGTCCGGACACGCTGGTGGACCAACAAGGGCGGGCGTTCTATTTGGTGAGAATCAGAACCCGACAAGCGGGCTATGGGCCGGACAAGCCTATCGTGGTGGGCATGATGGCTGAAGTGGGCATCAAGGTGGGAGAGCGCCGCTTGCTCGACTACCTGCTTTATCCCATGGGACAATTGTTCGAAAATGCATTGCGGGAGCCATGAAAATTTTGTGACGGCCGAACCGCCTTCTGCATGCATCGTCGGTCTCTCATTTGGTGATCTAGGGGAACAAAAATGAAATTCGTGATTCTTCGGGTGGAAGGAGAAGTGACGCTCCGCAGCGCAGAAAACGCAGCGAAACCGCTCCATGCCGGCGATGCCGTCGCCGAAGGGGCGGTACTGTCGTTCCAGCCCGGCTCGAGGATTCTCGTGAAGGACGAGGAGGGCCGTACCCGCTGGCTCTCCGGCTTCGGCGAGGATGAATCCGGCGCGCGACCCGGCGCGCAGGAGGATGGAGCCGCCGCCGATTCGTCCGGCGAGGAAGGCGTTTCCAGGGGGGCGCAGCAGGAGAGCCACGGTTTTTATCAGGTTCCCCGCCAGCATGAAGTTTTGAAACCGCTCGACTTCTCCCTCACCCGAAGCATCACTCTCACCCGGGAAGAGGGAGACCATATTCTGGAACGTGGCTCTTACGATCCTCGTATCGAAGAAGGGTCGCGGCCTCTACATTTTCGCATGGACGGACAGAATCCCCCTTCCGACCAACTGAGGGGCGGCGGCGGAGAGAACGAGAGAGAGCCGTTTCCCGTTTTCGCTCCATTGAACGAGCAAGGAAGCGCACCGCGGGTTTTCCCAACCGTCTCCGTGCCTCATGGCGGCATCGCCGGAGGGAGGGAACAGGTGGTGGAGGGAGAGGCGCTCAGCGGCGCGCAGTTCACGGTCGATGCGGCGGACGGGTTGGACCGGATCCGGATCGGGACCACGGAGGTGACGCTGGCGCAGTTGAACGGCTTGAGCGGTGCGCCGGTGTCCATCGCCACGCCGCGGGGTGTGTTGACGCTGACCGGCTATGACGCTGCCACGGGAGTGGTGACCTACGACTACACGCCCACGGCGCAGGACCACAGCGGCGGGGACGTGGTGGAGAGCATTGCGGTGACGGCCATCGACCGGGACGGCGACGCGGCCAGCGCCCAGTTGGAGATTCTCATCGCCGACACGGTGCCGGTGGCCCAAGACGACGCGGTGGGTGGTTTGCAGGAGGACGCGGTCGTTTCGCAGTCGATTGCGTTGTTGGGCAACGATCAGCTCAACGTGGACGGTCCGGTGACGGTGACGGGCGTGGCTGCGGGGGTGGTCGGAAGCGCCGGCGGTCAGGTGGGCGTTGCGGTGGCGGGCGTCTATGGGACGTTGACGGTGGACGCCGGGGGGCATGCGACCTATCAGCTGAACAACGGCAGCGGCGCGGTGCAGGGGCTTTCGGCGGGGCAGGTGGTGACGGACACTTTCACGTACACCATCACCGACGCCGACGGCGATGCCAGCACGGCGCAGGTGACGGTGTCGATCACGGGCGCGAACGACGGCGTCAATCTTCTGATTCCCGACGCCAATGGAGCGGCGGTGGCGGGCCACGAAACCGTCGTCGAGGGAGAGACGCTCAGCGGCGCGCAGTTCACGGTCGATGCGGCGGACGGGTTGGACCGGATCCGGATCGGGACCACGGAGGTGACGCTGGCGCAGTTGAACGGCTTGAGCGGTGCGCCGGTGTCCATCGCCACGCC